>Ga0224555_1000628_pt1 | contig 54417 bp, 41 predicted proteins | sample 714S23034metaG_FD_180687 | JGI IMG/M metagenome (GOLD analysis project Ga0224555, IMG submission 180687) | Peat soil microbial communities from Stordalen Mire, Sweden - 717 S2 30-34 | ecosystem: Environmental > Terrestrial > Soil > Wetlands > Peat | place: Sweden: Norrbotten County, Stordalen... | reverse complement strand
TTCAGCAGTTAGAGCGCCGCCTGGACAACGTGGCTTTCCGGCTCGGCTTTGCAATCTCGCGCCGCCAGGCTCGCCAGGTGGTCCGCCATGGCCACGTCGAGGTCAACGGCCGCAAGGTCAACATTCCCTCCTTTCAGGTGAACGCGGGCGACGAAATCAAGATCCGCGACAACGCCAAGAAGCTCATCATCATCGAGCAGGGCGCGCAATACGCCGCGCAAAACCCCGTGCCCGCATGGCTGGAAGCAAACTTTGAAAACCTTTCTGGCCGCGTACTCCATCTGCCCAAGCGTCAGGACGTGAACCTGCCCATCAATGAGCAGCTCATCGTCGAACTGTACTCGAAGTAACGTAACAGTGGGCAGTGAATATTGGACGTGAACAGTAACAAAGCCCGAGCGGCTTTTTGCTGACCTCTGATCACTGTTCACTGATCACTGAATTTCAAACGAAGGAGAACTTGCGCGGCCGCCGCAAAATGCATCGCGACGTACATGCCGCGCGGGAAATGAGACAAAGATATGCTTTGGAGAGGATTTCAGAAGCCCAAGCGCCTGGCAGTAGATGCCGAGACGCTCACCGACACATTCGGCAAGTTCAGCGCCCAGCCCTTTGAGCGCGGCTTTGGCACCACCATCGGCAATGCCCTGCGCCGCACCCTGCTCAGTTCCATCGAGGGCGCCGCAGTCACGGCGATTCGCATCGAGGGCGTGCTCCACGAGTTCCAGTCCATCTCGGGTGTGGTCGAGGACGCGACAGACATCATCCTGAACCTCAAGCAGGTTCCCTTCAAGCTGGCGGGCGACGGTCCCAAGGCGCTCTATCTGCGCGCTGACCAGCCCGGCGTGGTCACCTCGGGAATGATTGAGGCCGACGGCGACGTCGAAATCCTCGATAAGAACATCTATATTGCCACCCTCTCGGAAGGCGGCAAGCTCGACATGGAAATGCGCCTCAAGCGCGGACGCGGCTATATCTCCGCCGACAAGAACTTCGACGCCGACCTCGGCTTGGGCTTTATCCCCGTGGACTCGGTCCACTCGCCGGTGCGCCGCGTCAACTATGTCGTCGAAGCCGCCCGCCTGGGCCAGATCACCGACTATGACAAGCTCACCCTCGAGGTGTGGACCAACGGAGCCGTGTTGCCCCCCGACGCCGTCGGCCTGGCCGCCAAGCTGCTCAAAGACCACATGAACATCTTCATCAACTTCGAGGAGGAGATTGAAGCCGACGGGCGTGGCGAAGAAGGCCGCACTCTGCTGCGCAATGACAATCTCAACCGCTCGGTCGAAGAGCTGGAGTTGAGCGTCCGCAGCTACAACTGCCTGAAGAACGCCAACATCCAATCCATCGGCGAGCTGGTGCAGAAGACCGAAGCCGAGATGCTCAAGACCAAGAACTTCGGCCGCAAGAGCCTCAACGAGATCAAGGAAATTCTCGCCCAGATGGGCCTCTCGCTGGGCATGAAGATCGACGAGCAAGGCAACGCCGTCCCCGGACCCACCAGCATTTCGCCCGCTGCCGCTCTGGCCGCCAACTACAGCCACTTCGATGACGAGGACGAGCCGCTGGATTCGGTGGATCTGCAATTGCCCACCGAGACGGAGAATTTTTAAGGCCGCCTCGCTTGGGCTAGTACACAAATTTGGGTGCCCCAGGTCCGGATTTTCGGACCTGGGAGTTCCACCAAAGATAATTTCCGAAAGAGAGTTTCACCATGCGCCATCGCAATGCAGGATTCAAGCTCGGACGCAACACCAGCCACCGTCGCGCCCTGTTGCGCAACCTGGTCACGTCCGTCATCGTTGAAGACCGCGTCGAGACCACCTTGACCAAGGCCAAGGCGGTCCGTCCGCTGGTTGAAAAGATGATCACCCTGGGCAAGAACGGCGATCTCCACTCGCGCCGTCAGGCCCTCAGCTTTCTCATGACCGATAAGTCCGTTACGCGGCTCTTCGAGATCGTGGCGCCGCGCTACGGCGACCGCCAGGGCGGCTATCTGCGCATCGTCCGTACCGGCTTCCAGAAGGGTGACGGCGCCGAAAAGGCCTTCATCGAACTGCTGGGCGCCGAAAAGCAGCTTGATGCCAAGCGCCAGAAGCGTGACGACATCAAGGCCAAAAAGCGCGCCGATCTCGAAAAGCAGTTGGAAGAATCGAAAAAGGAAGAAGAAGTCAAGGAAGAAGCAGCCTAAACCGGCGTTTCTTCTGTGTTCCCTCCCTCAGAATGCCAAACGGGCGCATCCCTTCGCGGGATGCGCCCGTGTTTGTTTGCGAACTCGTTCAACAAATTTCTATTCCGCTCGAGCCAGCCGCTTGGGCCTCATCATGCGCATATAAATGTAGACCGCCAATTGCAGCGCGATGGCTCCACAACAATCCAGCAGCACATCCCAGGGAGAACCCGTGCGGTTGGGCAGAAAGCTCTGGTGCCACTCGTCGCAACTGGCGACCAAAGCGGTTCCGAGGAGCGCAAGAAAAGCGTCGGGAAGGAAGCTGGAGCGGGGCAGCGTCATCCACCAGGCGCGCAGCCACGCCAGCCCGATGGCCCCGTAGCCGAAAAAGTGTCCGCTCTTGCGGATTAGGTGATGAATCACTTCCCATCGCGCGTTCCCGACAGCGCCAAAGATGATCTCCCAGAGCCGGCGCAGCGGCCCGCTGGTGTGGTCGGAGCCAAACCACTCCGTGGATTCCAGCGCGATGACGCCGATGCCGATGGCTACCGGGAGCCACGCGCTCACCCAGTACTTGAGTCTTTGGCGGTCTGGAGCGTCTCTTCTATCCCAGGCAATGGAAACGTGCACTAATCACTCTTTCCAGAGCCGGATTCCACCACGGCAGGCAAATCCAGCGCCACCAGTGCAAACCGGGTTTGTTTGTCCTTTGACCCTTCAAAGCCCAAAATGTGCTGATGACGCCTCGATCCAGCTTTCAATTCCAGGCTGCCTTTGCTCGTGCCGTAATCGCCTCGGTCAATCTTCACATGGCCGCCCTGTTTGTCATCGGGGCAGCCAAGCCCCTCGGATGTAGTCGCCGGCGTGCCCACCGGAGAATCACCACGGCATGTAATCACGTCCCCGTAGCGGCCCAGCGCCTTCTTATAGAAAGCGGTCACCTTCTCCTCAGAATCGAGGGTCTCGTAAGAAACCGCCCGCACGCGCAACTCCCACTCGCCAAAGCCCAGATGCACGTCTGCTGACTTGTGGTCGCCGTCGTCCTTCACTACAACGGCCCCCGGATAGACCGGCAAGCCCAGGTCCGCGGCCGTGGTCTGATCAGTATTCACATGGATGCCGCCAAACGGCGTATCCACCTGGACCTTCTTATCCTCGCCGTTGGCATCCTTGTCCACATGGACCCTGCATCCCGCCATCCCAGCCGCCAGGGCCAGGCCCACCGCCAAAGTTGCCGCTTTTCGCGTCGTATTGAGATTCATGGCAATCGCCCTCTAGCCCCGTTATACGTCCGCTTCCATCAAAAGGTTCCTCGAATCTGCGCGTCCCATCCTCCCACGTCTTTTGCGGAAGAGTGGGAAGCAGGAAATCACCCTCCTGCCGCCTCCCGCTCAGTGCGTCGAGTCGCCGTCTTCCTTTGTGCTGGTGGCGAAGAGAATCGCCACAGCGAAGATCACAACGATAACAGGGACAACAAAGAACGGGGAAGTGATGTGCATGGTGCATGCTCCTTGCCGTTAGAGTACCAAAATGAAGGACCGGGTGCCCCATCCTTGCCGCGTTTTTGTTCTTGCGGCAAGGGTGGGATAGCACGATGTAGTCTCCGAGGGAATGTATTTCTGAACAACTACATTCCTTCGGTGGCTAAATCCGCGCTCTTTCAAGGTCCCTATTCCTTCGGCCCGCCGTTCGGATAATCCACGCGAATCGTCAGAATCTCGTAAGGATGAATCGGCGCCTTAACCACGTCGCCAACCACAGCCAGCGGCGCGCCTTCCGGCGTCTCCATCAGGTTGGTCACGGTTGCGCCCGTCGCGCCCGGCGGCACGTGGAACTCGGCGGTTGTCTCTTTCCCTGCCCACTCATAAACGCGGAAGATCAGCCCCCCCACTCCATTTCTGTCGTCTTCCGCCTTCTTTACCGCGGTCAGCACCACATTCTCCGGCCCAACCGAAGCAAACGAGTGCTCGGCTGGCAGCGAACCCGCATGAGCCGTGGTTACCACAGCCGTCAGCGGGTAGTTGTACTCGTAGCCGTGGCGCACCGTGAGCGCATCTTTCCACGTTCCTGCGTGCGGATAGAGCGCGTAGTGGAAGTGATGATGGCCCATGTCGGCATCGGGATCAGGCCATTTCGGCGAGCGCAGCAGCGTCAGCCGCAGCGTGTTGCCCTCCGCGTCGTAGCCGTACTTGGTCTGGTTCAGCACGCTCAGCCCGTGCTTTCCGTCGCCCAGATCGGCCCAGCGAATCGCCTCAACCTCAAACTGCGCCTTCTCCCAACTGTTGTTCCGCGTGGTCGGCCGCTCGATGGTCCCGTAGGGAATCTCGTAAGTAGCAAAGGGCCCCGAAGCCGCCAGCGGAAACGCCGCCTTCAGCAGCACATGCGACTCGTGCCAGTCGATGTCATTGTCGATGTCGATCTGATCTCCTTCCAGCCGAATCGTCTGGACGAACTTCGAGTTCTTCAAGCGGCGGGTGACGCGAATAGACGGATACTCTGACCCTTCTCCAAGCAGTTCGACAGTGTCCGCATGTTGGATCACGCCTGGCGCTACGTCGAGCGTTCCCGGATCTATATTCCAGGCGTCGTAGTCCTTGGGCGTGTCTTTGAAGAACTGAAGCTGGTTGCCGCAAGCGCCATGGGCAAGGAACTCATATCCGATGTTGCTCCGGATCGAGGAGATGCAACCGGTGGATTTGTTGATGGTGAGCCTGAGGAAGTCCCCCCCCAATGTGATGCTGTCTGCGGTTTGCTTTACGTAGGGAATAACTCGCCCTAACATGACTCCACCGTCGATAGGTATGCGACGGATTTGCAGCACCCTGTAGCCAAGAGCAGGAACTTGGTCAACTTTGGCAGTGAGCTCAATAGTGCCGGGCTCTCCGGTCTTCTTCTCCACCGTGAAAGGAAGCGAGCGCACGCCTCCGGCCTTGCTAAACTCCTCGGTCAAATCGAGAATGCTGGGAGGGTTATCGGTCCACTGGAGCCTGAAAGTCACGTTACCAGAACGCTCCCAGCCTAACGGGTTGTAGACAACCACCGGAAACTGGCCTGCGCGGCTGCCGTGCGTGTCTATAAGGTTAGCCACTGTCTCAAGCGCCCCAGCATCAATCTCATTCGTCGACCAGCGCACCACGTCATAGTCCTTCTGCGCGTCTCTGTAAATCTGCCCAATGCCCGAACCTGCGGCCAGATCGTGGAACTGGTTGAAGAGAACCTTCTTCCAATCCTCGGTCAGTTCTTTCCCCGGATACGCGCGACCATCCAGCCACGCAAGCGATGCCCACTTCTCCGCGTTGATGACTTCTTCTTCGCTCTCGCGCATATTCCGCTTGTGGTTGGCCTGCGTGGTCATCACGCCGCGGTGGTATTCAAAATAAAGCTCGCTCTTCCATGTCGGAATGGAGACCTTGCCCTCAACCGCTGGCGGTGGCGTATATCCCTTGGCGATTGACGGGTAATCCCACACCGGGCTCTCCGGCGCAATCTGCTTTTCCAGCGCCGAGAAGTAACTCTGCGCCGTCCCGAATTCGATCTTAGGCGTCACGTGTCCCGGCGCGGCCCAATGAAAGCCCTCGTCCAGAATCGCCCTTGTCGGCCCGCCGCCGTGGTCGCCGATGCCGTAAAGATCCATAATCCCCGGCAGCCCCGTCGCCTGCTTCTGTGCGATGACATAGTCGCGCGAGAGGCGCACCAGGTTCAAATTGTCGTTCGCGTAATCGTGCGGAAAATAAGACAACACCTTCGACCCGTCCGGCGACTCCCACCAGAAAAATTTGAAGGGCATCTGGTTGGTGTCGTTCCAAGCCATCTTCTGCGTCACAAAATAATCGATGCCGCTCTTCTTGTAGATCTGCGGCAACTGCCACGTATAGCCAAAGGAATCCGGATTCCAGCCAATGCGCACGTCCACGCCGTAAGCCTGCTTGTACCAGCGTTTGCCCACCAGAATCTGCCTCACCAGCGACTCGCCATCGGGCATATTCAGGTCCGGCTCAACCCACATGCCGCCCACAATCTCCCATCGCCCTTCCTTGATGCGTTGGGTAATCCCTGCATTTATATCCGGGTACTTCTGCGCCAGCCACTCGTTGTATGCCGCCGCCGATTGCGTGAATGTGTAATCGGGATACTCGTACATCAGTTGCAGCGCGGTGCCGTAAGTGCGCTTCACCACGTCCACGCTCTCGGTCCACGGCCATAGCCACGCGGCGTCGATGTGCGAGTTGCCGGTAAGGTGGAAAGTAACCTGCTGCAAGAGCGGCTTCAGCGCTTCGAGCTTTGTGTGCGCCGCGCGGAGGCTCGCGTCAAATTTCACTTGGTCGTGCGCGTCCAGTGCGGCAATATCCACCGCGCGAATGGCTTCGTTGAGCGTACCCTGTTTGCCGGCGTCATTCGGCGCCAGCGCCGGAACCAGCAGAGCTGCGGAAAGAAATTCCTCGCGCAGGTCTTCAGGGTTGGGGCGGCTCTCGGGGAAATCGATCTTCAGCGTCGCGCCTTTGAATGTCTTGTCGTCCACGGTGTGTAGCAGCTTCACAGCAACCGTCACCGAGTCGCCCGGCTTCGCCTGGTCAATCAGCACCACAGGCTCCAGATCGTCGCCCATGGCCACCCGGCGGCCGTTGAAGTAAAGAATCTGCGGCATGGGGCCGTTGGCGGAGGCGTGAAACTGGAACCAGATGCGCGCTCCCGTCAGGTCGTAGCCGTTCAGCGTGGCCGGGACTTGATACGTCTGGCGAAACCAGACCGCATCCTTCGGCGCCAGCGTGCCCATGGCGATGGGCTGCCACCCGCTCTCATCCAGATTCAAGGCCTCGCCATGCGCCAGATCGCCAGAATGTAGCTTCCAAGCCGCATCGGGCAACTCGCGCAGGCTGGAAAGCCGTTCAATCGCCGTTTGGGCGTCGGACGGCAAACTGGCAGCAATTTTCGCGGCATCAGCGGCGCTTTGTGCCGTAGCCCGGCCCGCAAAAAGTGCGGTGCCGGCAATAACCGCCAAACAGGCAAAACGACCAAAATGCAGCTTCAAAATGAAATTCATCGCGGGAAAATCCTCATTCCCATAGTAAAGCCTGAAAGCTCCTTCCGAGCGCTTTGAAAGGGCGCGGCTTCAGCCGCGCCGTCACAAGGCCAAAAAGAAAAGCGGGCTTTAGCCCCGGAGGGTCAAAAACGCCTACAGCACGGCTGAAGCCGTGCCCTTTCAACACAAAAATTTTCCCGCAGCCTGTCGACTCCTGGTGGGAATCGCCCGTTAGGTATTGGCACCGCCCCCGGAGTCGAAGACAAAATTGGCGCATCAAATGGATAGACAAGCCCCGAGTTAACAACTGTAAACAGGCCAGATTTGCCCCTGACCTGCCAGCCCCTGAAAGGAGCCGAAACAGCCCGGATGGAGAAGAAAACGCGCATCTCGCCACGTGGTACGCCGTCTCCCCTATTACGGTTTACGGTGGATAATAGATATAGGCTGCCTTCCCCGGCGGATTGCTTTATCGCTGCGCAGCCTATTGGAGATCACTCAGTCCCAGCTCGTTCGCCGAGCAGGCCTCCCACCGCGCTCCAAAAAAGTTAACATGGGGATAACCGTACCTACAGAGAGGGATTCATGACTGCTGCTGCTCGCTTTCCCGGTATTCGGGTTACTGCTAATGGAAACCAGCTTGTCTCGTACCACACCGAGACGCGCATCGCCGACGCCGGCGTCTTCTATCCGATTACGCCCTCCACTGAGGGTGGCGAGCTTTTCCAGCAGGCCTACGCCGAAGGCCACTTGAATGTCTTCGGCCAGAACACCATCGCCATTGAGACCGAGGGCGAACACGCGGCCCAGGGCGGCGCCATCGCCCACTCGGTCTGCGGCAAGCGAGTGGTCAATTTCACGTCCGGCCAGGGCGTCGTCTACGGCGTCGAGCAGTATTACCACGCTCCCGGCAAAGCCAGCACCATGGTGCTAGAAGTGGGTGCCCGCGCCCTTACCAAGCAGGCCCTCAACGTCCATTGCGGCCACGACGACATCTACGGCGCACTCGACACCGGCTGGATCATGCTCTTCGGCAAGGACGCGCAGCAGGCCGCCGACCAGGCCCTCATCCTTCGCCGTGTCACCGAGCTTTCGCTCACGCCCGGCATGAACATCATGGATGGCTTCCTCACCACCCATCTGGAGCGCACCTTCTACAAACATGAGTCGGAGCTTATCCGCGAATACCTTGGCGCGCCCGACGACATCATCGACTGCCCCACTCCGGCCCAGCGCACGCTCTTCGGCCCCACTCGCCGCCGCGTACCCAAGATGATGGACCTGACAAACCCCATCCTTCTTGGCCCCGTGCAGAACCAGGAACATTACATGCAAGGCGTTATCGCGCGGCGCAATAACTTCGCCGAGCCGATTCTCGCTTTCCTCGAAGCCGCCTATGCGCAGTTTGCCGAACTCACCGGCCGCAGCTACGGCCTCCTCTCGAAGTACAAAACAGAAGACGCAGAAACAGTCTTCGTCTCCCTCGGCTCAGCCGCTGAAAACATCGAGGCTGCCGTCGACTACCTGCGTGAAACCCGCGGTGCAAGCGTCGGCTCCATCCACGTCAACGTGATTCGCCCCTTCCCTGAAGCCGCCATCGTGGCCGCGCTCAAGGGGAAAAAGAATGTCATCATTCTGGAGCGCACCGACGAAGCTCTTTCCGGCGACAATCCGCTGGGCCGCGACATTCGCACCGCGTTTTCCAAAGCTGTTCAATCTGTCGAAGGTCTGCCTTCGATTTCGCTCGCCGAGGTTCCCAAGATCTACGGCGGCTCTTACGGCCTCGGCTCGCGCGACTTCCGTCCCGAGCACATCATCGGCGCGTTCGAGTTTGCCGCCGCCGGCCGCGCCCGCAAGGACGGCAAGACAGCTGCGGACGGCGTTTCCTTTTTCGTCCTCGGCGTCGACCACCCCTACGCGGTCATCGGCGACGAGACCCCGTCTTTGCTGCCCGAAGGTGCAGTAGCCGTCCGCTTCCACTCCATCGGTGGATGGGGCGCCATCACCACCGGCAAAAATCTGGGCGCCATCCTTGGCGACCTCAACGATCTGATCTACCAGCGCGACGGCCTCAAGGACTCGTTGGGCAATCCCAAAGAAGTCATCCACGTCAGCGCCAATCCCAAGTACGGCTCCGAGAAAAAGGGCGCGCCCACCTCCTATTTCATGGTCGCGGCCAAAGACCGCATCCGCGTCAACTGCGATCTGCGCCACGTGACTGTGGTTTTGTGTTGTGACCCCAAAGCCTTCACCCACACCAACCCGCTCGACGGCATGGCCGAGGGCGGCTCGCTGGTATGGGAGTCCGATCAGCAAGGCGAGCAGGCCTGGGGGCAATTGCCGCTCTGGGCGCGCAAGCAGATCATCGACAAGAAAATTCGCGTCTTCACGCTTCCCGGTTTTGAAATCGCAAAAAAAGCCACCGACCGCGCTGACCTGCAACTGCGCATGCAGGGCAACGCTTTTCTGGGCGCATTCTTTGCCGTCAGCACGCTGCTCAAGGAGTTCGGCATAACCCAGGAGCAGTATCGCGCCGTCGTTCGCGAACAATACGTCAAGAAATTCGGCAAGCTGGGCGAGGCCGTCGTCGAGTCCAACATGGAAGTCATGATGCAGGGCTACAGCCAGGTCACGGAAATCAAGATCGGCGTGCTTACGGCAGCCGACCACTCGTCCCTGCGCGGCCCGGCGTTGCTGCCCATTTTAGAAACCGTGCCTGCCGCCGAAGGTTCCGGGTGCGGTACCGGCTGCCGCTCCCACGCACTCCCCGCCGGCCAGGCCGCGCGCGCGCCGCTCGCCACTCTCGCCGGCTTCGATGCCGAGTTCCGTTCGCACTTCGGCTATAACCAGCCCGCCACGCCGCTCTCGGCCATCGGCCTCGTCGCCGCCGCCACCGGCGACACCGCTTCCAAGTACGTTGCCCGCCGCGAAACTCCACACTTCATCGCGGAAAACTGCACGCAGTGCATGGATTGCATCTCGGCCTGCCCGGACACGGCTCTGCCCAACACCGCTCAGGACCTCAGCACGCTGCTGCGCACCGCCGTGAATCACTATGTCGCCAACGCCGCCGACCGCTCGAAGCTCCTCGCCGCGCTGCCCCAGATTGAAACGCTCGCTCGTCAGCGCATGGTCACCGACACCAAAGCCGGAACGCCGCTGCCCACCATCCTTCGCGAGGTCACCGATTCGGTTGACGGTTTCTCTGCCCAGGCCAAAGAGCAGTTCTTTGCCATCCTCGACAAAGTTCCCATGGCCTACCAGAAGGTCACCGCCATCTTCTCCTCGCCCGAGCGCAAAGCTCCCGGCACCGGCGGCATCTTCTCCATCTTTGTCTCGGATTTGTGCAAGGGATGCGCGGCCTGCGTCACCGCCTGCGGTGACCACATGGCGCTCAAGATGGTTGCGGAAACCGAAGAGGTCAACGCCGAACACACCACTGGCACCAACTTCCTTGATCTGCTGCCCGACACTTCGCAAAAGTTCCTCGGCCTCTACAACGCCGCCAATCCCGCCGACTCCAAGACAGCCACGCTGCGCAATATGCTCATGGTGCGCTCCACCTATGACGCTCTGGTTTCCGGCGACGGCGCTTGTGCCGGCTGCGGAGAAAAGAGCGTCCTTCGCTCCATCGCCGCCGTCACTGAGGCCTACATGCGCCCCGTCTTCCACGCCAAGAGCGACCGCTTCCTGGCCAAGGCCGGCGATCTCGAAAAGCGCGGCGTGGCACGTCTTGCCGTGCTCAAGGCCCGCAACCAGGCGGAATATGATCTGCTTCGCCAGGCCATCGCCCATCTCATCCTCGGCCTCGGCGGAGAAGACGAAAAGGACACCCACGCTCGCATCGCGGACTACGAAAAGACCCACGGCCCCATCAGCGACGCCGCGCTCGTCGAAGGGATCGCCGCGGTCCTGCTCACTGAGGCCTTCAACCACAAAAATCTGCAAGCCATCGATGGCCGCCTCGCCAACGGCATGAGCGTCATGGCCATGGCCGCCCACACCGGCTGCAACACCGTCTACGGCTCAACCGCGCCCAACAATCCTCACCCCTACCCGTGGATGAACTCGCTCTTCCAGGACGGCGTCACCGTCGGCTGGCTCATGGGCGAGAGCTTCATCGTCGATCACGCCCGTCGCTCCGTCGTCCCCGAGCGCCTCGCCGACATTCTCCTCACTCGCGACGAAAACGTCATTGATGCCGAACAGTATTACCACCTCACCCACTTCACTGACGCGCTCATGACCGATCAGGAGATCGTCGAGCTGCCCAAGGTCTGGGCGGTCGGCGGCGACGGCGGCATGGGCGACATCGGCTACCAGAACGTCTCCAAGGTCGTCCTGCAAAACCGGCCCAACGTCAAGGTCCTCATGCTTGACACTCAGGTCTACTCCAACACCGGCGGCCAGAACTCTGACTCCAGCCCCATGCTCGGCGGAGCCGACATGAACACCTTCGGCGCAGCCAGCCAGGGCAAGAACACTGAGAAGAAAACCGTCGCTGAAACCTTCCTCGCGGGTCACGGCTCGCCCTTCGTCGCGCAGGTTTCCATGGCCAACGCGCCCAAACTTTACCGCGCCATTCTGGATGGGTTGGAATATCGCGGCACCATGTTCCTCCAGGCCTTCACCACCTGCCAGCCCGAGCACGGCGTCGCCGACGACATGGCGCTCATCCAGGCCCAGCGCGTCCGCGATTCGCGCGGCGTACCAGAGTTTGTTTTCAATCCCCGCCTCGGCGAAACCTATCAGGAAGCCCTCGACATCAAGGGCAATCCGTCCATTGACTTGGATTGGTACGAGACCAAAAACAAGGTCACCGGCGAAACCTCTCACTACACCGTTGCCCACTGGTGCACCACCGAAGCCCGCTTCCGCAATCACTTGAAGAAAATCAAGCCCGAAGCGGCAGCCAAACTCATCCCGCTCGATAACATGCTGGTCCGCATAACTCAGCAGGACGTGGTCTATCGCCGCTATCTCTCGCCCGGTCACCGCGCCTTCATTCCCGACTTCGGCGTCTACATCACCTTGGAAGACGCCGGCAAAACCATCTACTACGCGCTCTCGCGCCAGTTAGTCATGTTCTGCGTAGAGCGCCGCAAAGCCTGGCGCATGTTGCAATCCAAGGCAGGAATCGTGAACAAGGAGTACGCCGCCCAGCGCGACTTACTAGCCGAAGTAGACAGCGGCAAACTCCCGCTGGAAGAACTCTTCGCCCATGGCCACGAACTCATCAGGGAGCGCATCAGCGGCGGCGTGTTAGCCAAGGCGTAAGAAGAATTGTAGCGCCGGTCTCCTGACCGGTTGTAGTGCGGGCGTCCCCGCCCGCACCTCTGGCCCCGTCAAACACAGAAGGGTGCGGGCTTTAGCGCCTGCATGAATCACAACTCAATTCCTGAAGAAATAAGAACGCGGGGCCGCACCGCAGGTGCTTGCAGAGAATTACGATCATTCGGCGCACCCTGCATATAGGGAGAATCCACCATGACCCCAGAATCCAAGTCGGAATTCAGCTCGACCGAGGCCATTCCACTCCCCGACCTCGACCCCAACCCCAAAAAGGCCTGGGCGGCAATCGGCTGCAAAGCTCGCCCTCGACTCCCTGAATTTCGCGCCGAAACCGCAAAAATCCGCATGACCCCACCCCCTACCCACGCGGAGGCCACCTTTCAACCCTTCCGTTGCTTGTAACTTGCATTTCATCAATAGTTTGTAATTTTCACCTGTTAACTGATCGGTAAGAGTAAATCTCCGATTTTGCCCATTTTCCGGCCCCAAAAGCTCTGTTTTTAACCCAAAAGGGCCGATTTTTCGCAGGGCGTTGGTACCTCAGAGCCTCCTCCGACCGAAGTCGAAGGTTTCGGATTCTCGAACCTTGAGGCCACGCCGATCACAAACACTGAAGCCAGCCCCGAAAGGCTGGCTTCGCTTCCTGCACACCCAGGGACAGGGGTAGTGTCCTTTTCAATCGCAATTGGTCACCGACCACTGACCACTGACAACTACCGGCTGAAGCTCACATACTTGCGCCCGGCGCAGAGCCGGAAGCCGCCGGCAGGATCGGCCGCGACTTGCAGCGGCACGGGCCGTTTCAGCCCGGCATCCTCGCCTGAGCTCACTGTCAGCACGTCGTGCGCGCCCACGTCGGTTACCACAAACTTGTTCCCTACGAACCCCACGCCATAGAAGCCCGCGGGAAGCTTCTCGCCGCCCACCTTGAGGGGAACTTCGGCGATGAAAAAGGCCTGATACTTTGCCTGCACGCCGGTCGAGTAGCCGCTGGTGTCCACTAGGCCTGCCAGCACATAGAACCCGTCGGAAAACTTTACGCCCCCGGAGTTCCTCAACTGCGTAGGCGCCAACTGCCCACGGTAGAACACGGTCGCCGGAACCAGTTTCTGCGTATCCACCGGCTTTTGCACCATGCCGCCGCCCGCTTGCGCCTTCATCGTCCCCGGCGCCATCATCGCCACGGCCACTATCCCGGCCGCCGCCATCTTCACAAATCCACTGAAACGCATCGTAAACCTCCTTGTTTTCGCTGCGTCTGGAGTATATCGCACCCCGCGCCGCACTGGATGCCGTTCTTGCGCCGCATCATCAGCGGGCCGCCGCCATTTCCCCAAATGGGCCGCGCGGTGCGACAATCATCGCGTCGGGGCTTGCGCCTCCGGCAAGGATTATTTTCCACGGAGAGAACAACCATGAAGCGTCTTTTGGTCTGTACAGGGCTTTTGATCGTAGCCGCCACTCTATCCGCCCAGCAAGGCCCGCCGAAGAGCCCGCCGGCCACAGCATCGGCAACCATTGCCGGCAGAACCATCACCATCACTTACAACTCGCCCGGCGTCAAGGGTCGCGCCGGCCAAATCTTCAACAAGGGCGGCCTCATCAGCAAAGACCCCACCTATCCGGTCTGGCGCGCAGGCGCCAATGGCGCCACCAAACTGCACACCGATGCGGACCTGGCATTGGGCGGTTTGAAGGTTCCCGCGGGCGACTACTCCCTGTATGTCGATGTCGCAGACCCTGACAACTGGGTGCTGATCGTGAACAAGCAAACCGGCCAGTGGGGCACCAAGTACGACAAGGCGCAGGACCTGGGCCGTGTGAAAATGACCATGAGTAAACCGCTCGCAACGGTCGAGAATCTGACCTACGCCTTTGCGGCCCTCGGCGGCACCACCGGCAAGCTCACCCTGGAGTGGGAGAACCACTCGGCATCCGTACTCATCGCCGTGCATTGAAATCCGGCGCGGTTGGGTGGGTGCCCCAGGTCCCGCATCTGGGACCTGGGAAACGGTAGCTTTGCGGATAATTGCCGTCCTGCCGATACAATAGGAGAAGTGTGTGATTTCGTCCCGGAGGGGTGAACACTTTGCCGTTGTATGCCTATCGCTGTACCCAATGCGGTCACCGCTTTGAAAAAATCCAGAACTTTACATCCAAGCCGGAGTCTGTCTGCCGCGAGTGCGGCGGTGAACTCGAACGTCCGCTTACCGCGCCGCGCCTGCACTTCAAAGGCGCCGGATTTTATGTGAACGACTACCCAGGCAAGAGTGAAAGACCCTCCAGCGAACCCACTCCGGCCGAGATTAAAACCCCGTGCGGCGGAAGCTGTGGCGCGGCCTGCCCCGCCGTCGCTGCCGCATCTACTGCTTCAACCGCCGAATCGCCTAAAAACTAGAAAGATAAAAGTAGAATTTGCGGATTCTCGCCCGACCGTGCGCCGACTGATTTATGCGCAACCCGGCATCGCCATAGGATAATGGAGTCCTTGAACCCTCAAGGCTCATCCGTGACGCCTACCTCCACGCCGCCTCTTTCGCAATCCGGCCACGCGGGCCTCCGCGCGCTCGCCCTGGCCGCCGTCCTGCTCTTTGCCGCGGGCCTTGCAGCTGGCGTGTTTCACCCCTGTGCGCAGCTTGCCGCCGTTCTCCGCTGGACCGCGCTTTGCCTCTTTCTTCCCTTCGCCGTGCGCCGTCGTTCGCTGCTCATTTGGACCTTCTTCGCCATGCTGGCCGGCGCAGAACTGGGCGTGGACGCGCCCCCCATCGCTGCGCAAACCCATTTCCTCGCCGACATCTTCCTACGCCTCATTCGCATGATTGTCGCGCCACTCATCTTCGGCGGAATCGTCACCGGAATCGCCGGCCACAACGAACTGCGCGGCGTGGGCCGCGTGGCGCTCAAGTCGATCATCTTCTTTGAAGCCGTCACCACCATCGGCCTGATTCTCGGCGCCGTCGCCATCAACCTCACGCAGGCCGGAGCCGGGGTCACGCTGCCCGCATCCATCCAAGCCGTTGCGCCCCCCGCCCGCCCAGAAGGCTGGCAGCAGATTCTGCTCAACATCTTCCCGGAAAACATCGCCCAAGCCGTCGCGCAGAATCAGATTCTCCAGGTCGCCGTCTTCGCGCTGCTCTTTGGCGTCGCGCTGGCCATGCTACCCGAGCCCAAGCGCGTTCCGCTGGTTTCCGTTCTGCAATCGCTCACCGAGACCATGTTCCGCCTCACCCGCATCATCATGGTCGCCGCGCCCATCGCCGCTGGAGCCGCGCTGGCTTACACTATCGGCAGCATGGGTCTCGCCACGCTGCTGCCGCTGGCCAAGCTCTTAGTCACCAACTATGTCACCCTGGCAATTTTCCTGCTCGCGGTTTTCGTGCCCATCCTGCTCGTTGCGCGCATCCCCCTCGGCCGCTTTGCCTCTGCGGTCGCCGAGCCTGCCGCCCTGGGCTTCGCCACCACCTCGTCGGAAGCCGCGCTGCCCCTGGCCATGGAGCGCATGGAAGAGTTTGGCGTACCGCGCTGGATCGTCTCCTTCGTCATCCCCACCGGTTACAGCTTCAACCTGACCGGCTCCACGATCTATCTCGCCATGGCCGCCCCCTTCGCCGTACAAGCCGCAGGGCTCCGCTTCTCCATGGGCCAACAGATCGTCCTGCTAGCCACTCTCGCGCTCACCAGCAAAGGCATCGCCGGCGTGCCCCGCTCCACCCTCGTCGTCCTTCTCGCCGTCGCCGGCTCTTTCCAGATTCCCACCTCGGCCGTCCTGATGCTGCTCGGCGTAGACACCCTAATGGACATGGGCCGCACCGCCATGAACGTCATCGGCAACTGCATGGCCGCCGCCGTCGTCGCCCGCTGGGAAGGCGAGCTGAAACCAACAACGAATTCTGTGTAAGAAGCAGAAGATTTGGGTGCCCCATGTCCCGTCTTTGGGACATGGGAGACCACAACCCTCAAATGAAACGGTCTCTGCGCACTGCGATAATCATTGGGTATGCCTCTACTTGATCCCATCCCGTCGCCGGTTCTCGACGCCGACTTTGCCGCTCTCGAATGGGAGCCGCTGCTGGCTCTCGTCTCTGGCTTTGCCGCGTCCCCGGTTGGCCGGCAAGCAATTCTCAATCTCAAGCCCTCCACCGACGAAGCCTGGATTGCCCTCCAGCATCAGCTCACCGGCGAACTGCGCCTCCTGCTCGAAGAGCAGACCTCCATCCCCGTCGGCGGCCTCTTCGATCCCACGCAGCACGCCGCGAAAGCCCAAATTCCCGGCGCGGCTCTCGAAGCCAATGAACTCCAAGCCATCGCCCGCTTGGCCAACGACGTAGCCTCCTGGCAGTCGCTGCTTCAATCGCCTCCGGCGCGCCTGGTCGGCAAACTCTACGGTCTCTCGCAGCTTTCCTCTGCGCTCACCGGCAGTCTCCGTCCGCTCGCCGAATCCATCGAGCGCACCATTCAGCCCGACGGCTCGTTGGCCGACAACGCCTCGCCCGAACTTGGCCGCATCCGCCGTGAGCAGGAGCGCCAGCAGCGCGTCATCGAAGAGAGCCTGCGCGCCGCCCTGCGCAAACTCGCCTCCGAAGGCTCCACGCAGGAAGAGCTCATCACCATTCGCGGCGACCGCTTCGTCATTCCCGTTCGCAGCGAACTCAAGCGGCGCGTCACGGGCGTGGTCCACGGCGTCAGTTCTTCTGGTCAGACGGTTTACATCGAGCCTCTGGAAACCATCGAGCAGAACAACGAACTGGTGCGCCTCATCGAAGAAGAGCAAGCCGAGATTCACCGCATCTTCATGGCGCTCACCCGCCAGGTGGGCGGCTATTCTCAAACTTTAGTTGAAGGCGCGCGCGTCCTTGCCGTGGTCGATAGCCTCCAGGCCCGCGCCCGCTTTGGCCGCGATTATGACTGTGTGGCTCCAGCCATCGTGCCCGATCTTCTGCGCCTCGAAGCCGCCCGCCATCCCCTGCTCGAACGGCATCTCCGTGTGACCGGCGGCCATGTCGTCCCGTTGACTCTCGAGCTCACCGCCGCCGAACGCCAACTCATCATCAGCGGTCCCAACACCGGTGGCAAAACCGTCACACTCAAGACAACGGCCCTGCTCGCCATGATGGCGCAGGCCGGTCTGCCAGTCCCGGCCACTTCTGCCAGCTTTCCGGTTTTCACGGCATTCCTCGCCGACATCGGCGACGCGCAATCCATTGAAGCGGAACTCTCCACATTTTCCGCGCACATCGTCAACCTCGACCGCCTCTCGCGTCTCGCCGGCGCGCAATCGCTCGTCCTGCTCGACGAGCTTGGCTCCGCCACCGATCCCGAAGAAGGCTCCGCGCTCGCCGTCGCCATTGCCAGCCACTTCCTCACCGCGAGCGCATGGACGCTCATCTCCACGCACCACACTTCGCTCAAGGTCTACGCCGCCAATACCGAAGGCGTGCTCAACGCCGCGGCCGGCGTGGACGAAATCACTCTCGCGCCCAATTACCAACTACGCCTCGGCGTCCCCGGCGCGTCTGCCGGCATCCAGACCGCAGAGCGTCTCGGCCTCACCGCCGCCATCATCACCAACGCCCGTCAGCGCCTTGGTTCGCAGCAGGTGGACATTGCTCGCTTTCTTGATAAGCTGCACAGCGATCTCACGCAACTCGAAGAAGATCGCAAGGCAGCCCGCGTCGAGCAGTACGCGCTCAATCAGGAACGCGCCAGGCTTGCACGCGAGGGTGACGTCGAACTGCGCAACCGCACGCGAGAGCTCGAATCCAAGCTCGCATCTCTTCTCAAGGACTTTGAGTTTCAAATGCGAGAAACCGTGCGCGCCATCGAAGATCGCGCCGGACAACAGAAATTGTCGAAGGAAGCCGAACGCCGCATCCTGCGCCTCCGCCGCGAATTTCAAGAGAGCTTTAACCAGACCGTCGTTGCCCACCGCACCGGCGCGGATGTTGGCGACTCAAACGCCCAGCCGCACATCCTAAAACACATCGCCGCCGGCGATCAGGTTCGCATCAAGTCAATGAACAAGATCGCGGTCGTGCAGCGCGAGGTCGAGAAAAACATCTTTGAAGTTGCCCTCGGCCCCATCAAAATGCGCGTCAAGCGCGACGAGCTCTGCGAGCCGCAGCCATTTGGACAGGCATCAGAGGCGGGACAGAAAGCCGACCCGCTCGCCGCTGCCCGCAAGCAGAAGAATGTTCACGTCACCGTCACCAGCGCCAACACTGACGCCTTGCGCATGGAGATCAACCTCATCGGCCGCACAGTGGACGAAGCCACGCAGGAATTGGAACAGTACCTTGACCGCGCCTTCCTCGCCGGCCTCGAGCGCGTCCGGATCATCCACGGCCACGGCGCAGGCATCCTCCGCCGCGGCGTCCGCGAATTCCTCAAGTCCCATCCCCACGTAGCCACCATCGCCGAAGCCCCCCAAAACGAAGGCGGGCAGGGGGCAACGCTGGTAGAGTTGCGGCAGTAGTTGTGAAGTCGCCTCACGGAGAATAAGTATGAAAGAAGAGAACTATCAAAAGATCGTCTTCGAGCTTGAGCAGGACGAGAGCGGCTACCCGCCTGACGGGAAGGAAACTCTATGGGCCTACGAAACAGCACAAGGTCTTTACTGCATCGACAACATTCCGTTTTATGTAGATGGCATCAGTAGCGGGGATATGATTTCAGCTGAGAGTGATGGTGAGCAGTTGACATTCAAAGAACTGGTTCGCCCATCTTCAAATAGTGTCTTCCGCTTATATGTCTCAGACGCCTCGGAAATGCAAGTGATTCGAGACAGCTTTCGTGCGCTTGGGTGCGAATCGGAACTGTCAAATTTGCCGAAATTGGTTGCGGTGGAAGTCCCGGGCAATGTCAGTTTTGACCCCGTGGCAACACTCTTAGAGCAAGGCGAAGAGAGCGGACGGTGGGAATATGATGAAGGTGTTTTCCGTCATGAAATCAAGGCCTAGCCAGCCTGGTGTCGGGTGCCCCACATCCGGACTTTCGGACATGGGATATGCGACATCCCCAACGCAAATGGTTGCGGATAATTTACTTCCACTGCGGCACAATAAGAGATTGAGGTTGGGTGGGGAATGTTCAGGACGGAGAGCCATCCCCCGACCCCCCTTTATTTATTTTCAAAGCCTTGTAGTTAATTAACTGGTAAACAGTCATCGCGCCGCTGACTCGCTAACTTGCTGACTCGCTGACTTGCTCCTCTCACGCCATCGCTTCCTTGCCCATCGGCTCAAAGTGCAACTGGTTCGTCTTGCGGTCCACATCAATCCGCACATGCGCCCCGTGCAGCACTTCGCCATTGAGAATCTTGATTGCCAGCGGATCCTGCACCATGCGCTGCAATGCGCGCTTCAGGGGACGCGCTCCGTAAGCCGCATCGGAGCCCGCGGCCAGAATCAGTTGGCGCGCCGGCTCGGTCAGCTCCAACGAAATCTGCCGGTCTTCGAGCAGCTTGCTCACCTCATTCAGCCGCAGATCAAGAATCCTGCTCATCTGCGCCGCGCCCAGCGGACGGAAGATCACCATATCGTCCACGCGATTCAAAAACTCCGGCCGGAAGTGCTCGCGCAGCACGCGCATCACCGATTCGCGCGCCATGTCAAAGTCATGCTCGCTCTTGAGCGCGTCGGTAATCAGCAGGTTCGCGCCCAGATTGGAGGTCATAATCAGCACAGTATTCTTGAAATCCACTGTGCGTCCTTTGGCGTCGGTCAGTCGTCCGTCGTCCATCACCTGCAACAAAATGTTGAAGACATCCGGATGCGCCTTTTCAATCTCGTCGAAGAGAATCACCGCATAAGGCCTGCGCCGGATAGACTCGGTTAGTTGCCCGCCTTCGTCGTAACCAACATATCCAGGAGGCGCGCCAATCAGTCTGGCGACCGCGTGCTTCTCCATGTACTCGCTCATGTCGATGCGCACCAGCGCCTGCTCATCGTCGAACATGAACTCAGCCAGCGCCCGCGCAGTCTCAGTCTTTCCCACGCCTGTCGGCCCAAGAAAAATGAAGCTTCCAATCGGACGCCGTGGATCGCTCAAGCCCGCGCGAGAACGGCGAATCGCATTGGCCACAATGGTCAACGCCGCGTCTTGCCCGATAACCCGCTCACGCAGCCGCTGCTCCATCTCGACCAGTTTTTTCACTTCGCCTTCCAACATGCGCGAGACAGGAATACCAGTCCACTTGCTCACAATGCCAGCGATGTCCTCTTCATCAACCTCTTCCTTCAGCAGCCGCGCGACGGCTCCATCCTTCTGCGCGCCGTCCTGCGCGGCATTCAACTTCTTCAGCTCAGCATCCAGCTTGGGCAGTTCGCCATATTGGATCTGCGCCGCGCGGTCGAGCAGGCCTTTGCGCGTCTGCTCCTCGGCCTCGAAGCGCAGCGCCTCAATCTTCTTTTTCAACTCGCTCACGCGGCTGATCGCCTCGCGTTCACGAGTCCATCGCGCCCGCAGCGCCGTGATCTTCTCCTTCAATGTGGCAACTTCACGGTCCACCACTTTGCGCCGCTCGATGCTGTTTGAATCCGTCTCGCGCTTCAGCGCGGCGCGTTCAATTTCGAGCGAAGTAGCCTCGCGCTCCAGTTGATCGATCTCTGTGGGTACCGAGCCTATTTGAATAGCAAGCGAAGCCGCGGCCTCGTCCACCAGGTCGATAGCCTTGTCGGGAAGGAAGCGGTCGCTGATGTAGCGATGCGAAAGCGTCGCCGCTGCCACAATCGCCGCGTCCTTGATGCGCACATTGTGATGCGCCTCGTAGCGGTCCTTCAGGCCGCGCAGAATCGCGATCGTGTCTTCGACGTTCGGCTCGCCGACGTACACAATCTGAAAGCGCCGTTCCAGCGCCGCGTCCTTCTCAATGTATTTGCGATATTCATTCAGCGTGGTTGCGCCGATAGCTCGCAGCTCGCCGCGCGCCAGTGCAGGCTTCAGCATGTTGCTCGCGTCGATCGCGCCCTCTGCCGCGCCTGCGCCCACCAACGTGTGCAGCTCGTCGATGAAAAGAACAATCTCGCCGTTCGATTCTTCAATTTCTTTCAGCACCGCTTTGAGCCGGTCTTCAAACTCGCCGCGATACTTCGCGCCAGCCAGCATCGAGCCCAGGTCCAGCGAGATCACGCGCTTATCCTTGAGGCTCTCTGGCACGTCGCCTGACACAATACGCCGCGCCAGTCCCTCGACAATAGCCGTCTTGCCCACGCCCGGCTCGCCAATCAACACAGGATTGTTCTTGGTTCGCCGGCTCAGCACCTGGATCACGCGACGAATCTCTTCGTCACGGCCGATCACCGGGTCCAGCTTGCCGCGACGCGCAAGTTCCGTGAGGTCCTTGGCGTATTTTTCCAGCGCCTGAAATTTCCCCTCGGGATTCTGGTCCGTCACGCGCTGCGAACCACGTACAGCCGTCAGAGCCTTCAGAATCGCCTCGTGCGTCGCGCCCAGCGCCACCAGAGCCTCGTGCGCGGATTCTCCCTTTACATGCGCCACGCCAAGCAATAAATGTTCCGTGGATACGTACTCATCCTTGAAGTTCTGAGCCTCGCGGAAGGCCTGTTCCAAAACCTTATTCAGCGTCTGGCTAACACCGGGCTGCGTCGCCGCACCAGCCACGCGAGGCAGTTTCTCCTCAATCTGGTGCAACTCAGTCTCCAGCCGCTCGGTGGGAACACCAATTTTATCGAGCACAGAAGGAATCACGCCCTCGCGATCCTCAATGAGCGCCAGCAGCAGGTGCACCGGCAGCACCTCGGGATTCCCAAGTTCGGTTGCCCGCGCCTGCGCCTGCTCCATCGCCTGCTGCGACTTGACGGTAAGTTTTTCCCAGCGAATAGCCATTACTTAGCTCCTAGCGGCTAGCTTTCAGCATCATGCAACTCAGCCAATCTAATAGAAATATAGCATATATAATTCATAAAATATGCGCGCAATACGCTCATATATTGGTTAACTTGATATATGCATTGTGTTCAATTATTTAGAGGAAGAAAACCCGGGATTGGCACCCATTTGTCCCAAATCGAGTCCGCTACTGCCGCTTCCCGCTCCACTCCAGGTAGCTCATGAACTCCGTCTGGCCGGGCATCTTCAGTTCAAATTTGCCGCTCATTACCCCGTCGAGCAGCTCATAGCTCAGCCGGAATTGCGGCCCAGGCTGCGCGGGATCGGCGAGGAAAACCACAGTTCCGGGCTTGGGCGTGGAAACGTCGTACTGAATGACGTGGCCCTCATTGTCAAAGTAGATGGCCTGGAGTGCTTGTCCGTTGCCCGAGGGGTAGATGTAGAGCAGATCGTTGTGCTGGCAATCGAAGTCGTCTGGTGCATTGCAAAAGCCGCTTCTGGAGTGGCGCGCCAACACATGGTCGCGCAGTTCTAGCCGGAAGGCGTAACCAGCGGAGGCCTGCGCCTGTGCCATTCCGCCGGTAGTTTTTGCTCTCCATGAACCCAGCAGAAAGCGAACCCCGGCCCACGGGTCGGCTTTGGCCGGGCTTTGCGTGGAGATTGGCGCGGCCACGCCGCAGACCGTTAGCACAGTTACTGCGGCTAACAATGCAAAGCGTCCCTTCATCAGCGTCCTCAATTGTAGAAGTTAATCCAGAGCCGCAAGTCGCAGACACCTAATCTTGCGATCTCTGCATCTACTTCTCGATCTCAATCTCCGGAAACTTCCGCCTGACCGCAGCCGCAACTGCGGCGTGTTCAGGCTTTCCGCTGGAGCGGGCCAGCGCATCGCGGGCATGAGCGGCGTCTTCGATCGGATAGCGCCGGGTTTTCGGAAATACAAAATCGCCCTTGGGCAGGTCTTCCCGTTTCGCGTGCGTGAGCTTCGTCATGCGTATACCTCCGAGCCTTCCATTCCATCTAAAGGCATTTTCAGTCCGGAGGGATGGTGTGGGTCTGTCCAAAGTTGCACTCCGTGGCAAAGCCGGCCAGCGGCGGGGGCATGATCCCTGGAGTTTTCTGTTCCGTTGTTCCCTTGCTCCGTTCCCGCCAGGCCCTCCGGCCGCCCTCTACAATGAGATTCAGATGCTGCACTTTTCCGCCCTTCCCCACTTTATCGACTGGCACTGGCTTTGGTTTACCGTGGCATCTTTTTTGGCCGGCGTGCTCAATGCCGTTGCGGGCGGCGGATCGTTTCTGTCCTTTCCGGCGATGCTGAGCATGAAGATTCTGCCGGTGCAGGCCAACGCCACCAACACGGTGGCTCTTTGGCCCGGCCAGCTCACCTCAATCGCCGCCTATCGTCAGGACATTCGCAAGAATCTGCGCTTCGTCTGGCCCATGGGTATGGCCGGACTCATTGGCGGCACGGCGGGCGCTCTTGTGCTGCTCAACACTCCGCAGATGACCTTTCTGCACCTTGTGCCCTGGCTACTGCTGATCTCCGCTTCGATCTTCGCCTTCAGCGGCCCGGTCTCCCGCTGGTTTGTCCGCATCAGCCTGTCGCGCCGACAAAATAAGCTCGACACTATCCCTCATCCGCCGCGCCGGATGCCCATGTTTCTCGCGACCATGGCGGTCTGCTTTTACATCGGCTACTTCGGCGCCGGCGCCGGCTTTCTGCTTATCACCGTGCTCTCACTCTTCGGCTTCCAGGACCTTCACGAGATCAACGCCCTCAAAGTTGTCTCCACCACGTTGGCCAACGGCATCGCCGTGATTATCTTCGCCGTGAGCAACAAAGTGGTTTGGCCTTACTGTATGGTGGCCATGGTTGTTTGCGCCATCGGAGGCTATTCCTCGGCCCGCATGGCTCGCCGCGTACCACAGCCGGTACTTCGCGGCCTGGTCATTCTTATCGGCTTTTCCATGGCCGCATGGTTTTTCTGGAGAAACCCATAGTATGAATGTTCATTGGATTACAGATTCGGTTGGTTCCCTGGCCGGCCTTTGCACAACTCTTTCGTTGGTGCCGCAGCTTCATAGCATCTGGAAGCGCAAGAGCGCTCGGGACATTTCAATTGCCATGTTTCTGGTCTTCGGCCTGGGCGTTTTATTGTGGCTTACCTATGGCATCGAGATACGATCTGCTCCCGTCATCATCGCCAACAGCGCTACGCTTGCGCTGGTCGTTGCGATCCTCACCCTCAAGATGCGCTACGACAGAAAACAGTAGCCGGCGAGAGCAGACACTCCTCCGTCCGTTGCAGTCTGTTGAGAGTTACTGTTCACTGTAAACTGTACTTATGAGCCACGAAGGCATCCGCATCGCGCCCAAGGAAGATGAAGCCCGTCAGAGCGAGGCCGAGCGTCCACTGCCGCGCATCAGCATCACCCCGGAGAAGGTTCGTGTGCTTATCACAGAGGGCAAAGGCATGGAGATCGATTGGATAGACGGCCACAAGAGCGCTTGGAGCTTTGCCTGGCTGCGCTTAGCCTGCCCCTGCGCCACCTGCGTCGAAGAGCGCAAGGCCGAGGGCCGCAAAGCCGGCCAGCCCAAACCCAAGTCCGCCGCCCTTCTGCCCATGTACACACCGCCCGCGAAGCCCGCCAGCGTACACCCCGTCGGCCGCTACGCCATACAGTTCAATTGGCTCGACGGCCATACCAGCGGCATCTACTCCTGGGAGTATCTGCGCCGCGTCTGCCAGTGCAGCGAATGTACCTTCGCCGCCACAGAGACCACCGGCGCGCCCAATTAGGCTCGGCCCGACCCTCCAAACCGCCAACGCTACAGCGGATACCGATCAACCTGAATGCAATCCCGAGCCACGCTGCGGCTCAATCCCACTACATCAGCCGGCGTGAACTTTGCCAGACGACGCAGGATGGACAATTGGGTTCGCAGCAGGTCGCCCTCGCCACAAGCCGCAAGTACGCGCCGCGCTGCCTGCTCGGCCAGGGCCATGGTCTCGTCGGCCAGCAGGCCAGTCATACCCGCCGCAACCTTCGCGGAGCCATTGCCCGAAACGGCGAGTTTCCGCGCCCGCAGCAGCGCCGACTCCAGCGCGTAAACCTGCATGATGATCGCGGCCAGGTCGGCCATCACTTCCTGCTGCTCCTGCAACCCGGTCATAAAGCGCTGGCTGGCCACTCCGGCGGAAAACAGGGCAATCTTTTTGGCCGAGGTAAGCGCGTCGGCCTCTCGCGCAAGCACTTCGCCATTTTCGGAACCGGATTCGAACGATGGCGGCTGCATTACCTCGTCCATCAGCTTCTTGATCGCCGGCAACAGCGGCAGTTGCCCGCTCATCGCGCGCTTCATCAACCAGCCGGTGATAATCATCAGGTTGATTTCGTTGGTGCCCTCGAATATCCGGTTGATGCGCGCGTCGCGGTAGTAGCGCTCGGCCGGGTACTCCTCGACGTAGCCGTAGCCGCCCATGGTTGCGACCAGCTCATCAGCCACCAGGGAGAGCATCTCCGAGCCGTAGACCTTGAGGATGGAGCACTCGACGGCATACTCCTCGATGCGCTGCTGAACGTCGCGCTGCGAACGGGAATGATCAGGGCCAAGCTGCGCCAGCCCCGCGTCGATCATGCCCGCTGTCCGGTAGGCCATGCTCTCAGCAGCGTAGAGCCGTGTGGCGCTGGTGGAAATCTTCCGCTGGATCAGTCCGAACTCCGAGATCGTTTTGCCGAAAGCTTTCCGCTCCTTGGCGTAGCGGATCATGTGCCCCAGCGCGTGCCGCGCGCCGCCGATGCAGGCCACGCCCAGCTTGAAGCGGCCCACATTCAGCACGTTGAAGGCGATATGGTGGCCCTTGCCCGCCTCACCCAAAAGATTGCCTGCGGGAATCTTGCAGCCGTCCAGCACCAGCGGACAGGTGGATGAGCCGCGAATTCCCAGCTTGTGCTCTTCGGCGCCCACGGTCAGGCCGGGTGTGTCGCGCTCCACCAGAAAAGCCGAAAACTTTTCGCTGCCCGACTCTGCGTCCACAATCTTGGCAAAGACGGTGTAGAGGCCGGCGATGCCGCAGTTGGTAATCCACATCTTTTCGCCGTTGAGCGTGTAGTACGCGCCATCAGGCGACAGCGTCGCGTATGTGCGAATGTTCATGGCGTCGGAGCCGGAGCTAGCCTCTGACAGCCCATAGCCGCCAACCCACTCCGCCGAGCCGAGCTTTGGCAAGTAGCGCCGCTTCTGTTCTTCAGTGCCGTACCAGACCAGCGGCAGCGTGCTGATGCCGACATGCGAGCCAAAAGCCGTCGAAAAGCTCGCCAGCACCGCCAGATGGTCGGTGATGAGCGTGGAGGTGATCTTGTCCATCCCCATGCCGCCGTATTCCTCGGGAATATCTACGCAAGTGAAGCCCAGCTCGCCGGCCTTGCGCATCAGTCCAGCCAGAACGCCTGGCTGTTTGGCTTCGAGAGCCGCCGCATTGGGCAGAATCTCGTCTCGGGCAAACTGCGCCACGGTCGAGGCAACCTGCCGTTGTTCTTCGTTCAAATCTTCAGGGGTAAAAACTTCGTCGGGGGTGCGGGATTCAAGCAGGAAGCTGCCGCCCGCTGCGGCAACGATCGGAGAAGCGGAAATCGTGGTCATAAAAGAACTTGCCTCCTATGGCTCAGCCCACTTTACGCCAGATGCTTGAGCGAGGCAAGAGTACGAGCTCAATAAACCGAGTAGAGCCTAGAGCTGTTCCTCTCCATGCTGGCATTTCACTTCTTCCCCAGCCAACCCAGGAACTCCGGCAAGGAGTGAAGTTGATCCACATGGTCGGGCGCTGAGTTGCCGGCAAAGCCGACCACCTGCAATCCACCAGTTTTTACTTCGCTCAGCATCTGCGTCTTCATGGGTCCCCATTTGACCACCGGATGCGCAGCCAATCCCCAGGCGTGTAGGAGGTAATCGGCGGTTTCCGTTGTACTGGCGAAGGTGCCGGGGAATATCTCCGTGTGGGTAATGATGAAGCGCTTTTTCCCCGCCATGGCATCGCGCCCCAATTGAAGCCAAACCTGCAGATTGTCCGCTTCGATCTCGGATTCCTCGGGACCCGGCTTGCCGTTCACATAGCCGGTATGAACCCCGTCAATGCACAGCACACCGCCGACGCGGTCATACGACGCCGGGTCGCTCAGGATTTGCCGCAGCGCCCCGCAGCCCGCGCTCCAGCCGCCCAAGTCGATCTCGCTAAAGGTCAAGCCGCTCTTGGCCTGGGCCTCGGCAATCAGGTGCAAAAAGCGTGCAGGGTCCTCAAACAGCTTGGTATAGCTGCTCGAACCGGCGCCCGCCTGAACGGTAATCACAGCCATATTCCGCTGCTGGGCGACGGCCAATTCGGGAAGCCAGTCGCCACCATGGAAAAACAGCAGCAGCTTTACCGGGCGCTTCTGCTGCATCTTTTCAGGAATGAACAAAGTTCCCAAATCAAGCGGCAATCGACGCCCTGGCATCTCGGTCTTCGCCAGCCGGGCATGCTCGCGCGTGTATTCCACCATGGGAGACGGATTCTGCTGCGTCTGCGCCACGAGGGCGACCGCAAGAAACACCGAAAAAAAGGCTGTCAAACTGCCAATTACGAAAGGTTTCAAAACGACTCCAGCAAAGAGATTCTGCATGGCTTGGACACGACGGCATTCTGTGGCCCAGGTCACGGCAAAGAGTAGCATATACATGGCCGCAGCGGATCAATCCAGACTCGGCGGATCACATCCGGCGGCCAGGTTGAACCGCCACCGGTACCGCCAGCCGTACCCTCAATCGACTACAATTGCCCATATCCTAGCCGTGGAGGCTCGCCCTGTTTGCCACCCTTGCCAACTGTCTGAATCCCACCTCCAGCCAGCTGCATTGGCCGCCCATGCCGCTCGCCGCCTATCTCGCTTTTGCGCCCCATAACGGCCTGCTCCACGACCTGAAAATGCAGTATGCCGACCAGACCTTCAAGGGTCTCTACCACTGGAATTGGTTTGATGCGGCGGTCCTGCTACCCTACTTTGCAGTAATGTTCGTCCTCGCGCTCTACGGCGTTCATCGCTATACGATGTGCTACCTCTATTTCAAGAACAAGAAGAACTACAACCCCAATCCGCCGCGCCACTTCGACGAGCTGCCGCGGGTGACCGTGCAACTGCCCATCTACAATGAGCAATTCGTCATTGATCGGCTGATTGAGGCGGTCTGCGCCATGGAGTATCCGTCCGACAAACTCGACATTCAAGTGCTGGACGACTCCACCGATGAAACCCAGCAGGTGGCCGCAGACATTGTGGCGCGTTACGCGGCGCTCGGCCATCCCATCAGTTACATTCACCGGACCAATCGCTACGGCTACAAGGCCGGGGCGCTGGATGCCGGGCTCAACGTGGCCAAGGGCGAGTACGTGGCTATCTTCGACGCCGATTTTGTACCGCCGCCGGATTGGATTATGAAGGTCATCCACCATTTTGCCGAGCCCGGGATCGGCATGGTGCAGACTCGCTGGTCTCACATGAATCGCAACTACAGCATGTTGACCCAGATCGAGGCCATCCTGCTCGACGGCCACTTCATCATCGAGCACGGCGCCCGCGTCCGCACCGACGACTACTTCAACTTCAACGGCACGGCCGGCATGTGGCGCATCCAGGCGATTGTGGATGGAAGCGGCTGGCAGCACGACACCCTCACCGAAGACACCGACCTAAGCTACCGCTCGCAGTTGGCCGGCTGGAAGTTCAAGTACCTGCCCGAGGTCGAGTGCCCCTCCGAGCTGCCCATCGAGATGACCGCCTTCAAGACACAGCAGGCGCGCTGGGCCAAGGGGCTCATCCAGACCAGCATCAAAGTGCTGCCCAAGATGTTCAAGGCGAACGTCCCGCGGCGCATCAAGATCGAAGCCGTCTATCACCTCACCGCCAACCTCAGCTACCCTCTGATGATCGTCATGTCCGCGCTACTGCTTCCTGCTATGATCTGCCGCTCCTATCAGGGCTGGTTCCAGTTGCTGATCTTTGACGTGCCGCTCTTCACCGCATCCACGGCCTCCATTGCCGTCTTTTATCTGATGGCCGAGCGCGAGCTATTCCCCAAAACCTGGTGGAAGACCATCTTCTATCTGCCATTTCTGATGGCCATTGGAATCGGACTCACAGTCACCAACACCAAGGCGGTCATGGAGGCTCTCTTCGGCATCAAGAGCGCCTTTGTGCGTACGCCCAAATACCGCGTAGCCAAAAAGGGCGAAAAATCCCAGGCCGCCAAGTACCGCAAGCGCCTCATACTGGCTCCGTGGATCGAACTGCTCATCGGAAGCTTCTTCGCGTTAGCTATCGTCTTCATCATCATGAGGCACAACTACCTCACCGTCCCGTTCCTGATTCTCTTTGTCGTCGGCTACTGGTACACCGGCCTGATGAGCCTGCTTCAGGGCCGCTTCGAGCGCTGGCGGACAGGCGCAGGCGCCAACACAGACGAATCCAGTCCCAAGCCGTTCCCGGTGGGGGTGTGAGGCGGAAGAATTCATTCCGCTGAGTTTCTGCTGACCGGGATTTCGAACGATGACGCGCAGAGGTGAAGATTGCAAGACAGCATGAATCAATTCCTCAACACACCATACGGTTTTGCGATTTTCTTCGTGGCACTGTGGTGCTTTATTTGCTTCTTTATCAGCATTCTGGGCGGTTGGCACTCTCTTTCAGGACGATTTCGCACGCAGACCGCGCCCTATGGAGAAACGAAAACCGCCGGACCGTTTTTCTACGGCGTGAAAATGCGGTTCAGAGTTAACTACGGCAATGTCATCCGTTTAACAGCAACCGAAGACGCACTCTATATTTCAATACTTTTCCTCTTCCGCATCGGTCATCCCCCGCTTTGCATTCCTTGGACGGAAATCAAGATGGCCGAAACGAAGTTTCTGTGGTGGCGACACGTGTTTCTCATGCTGGGCAATGAAGAAAGAATCCGCATGCGCATCTCCGAGCGTATGGCGCGCAATTTGGGAATCATGGCGCGAATTCCGAATGCATCAACCTCCAATTGATCATTCAGATGGAGTGACGAATCAGCCCTTAGCCCCCTCCGTTACAATAGATATCAACCGCTTGCCGCGCAGAGACTTGCTTTTCCTCGCCCGTCACGCGCACCGAAACATTATGCTTGCAAAAAACTTGCCCGAAGCTCTCACCTTTGACGATGTGTTGCTGGTGCCCTCCTACAGCGACGTGGTTCCCGTGCAGGTCAGCACGCAAACCCAACTGACTCGCGACATCACGCTCAACACTCCGCTGCTCTCCTCGGCCATGGACACTGTGACCGAGTCGCGCATGGCCATCGCCATGGCGCAGCAGGGCGGCATCGGCGTTGTCCATCGCAATCTGACCATCGCCGATCAGGCCGGCGAGGTTGACAAAGTGAAACGCTCTGAGAGCGGCATGATTGTGGATCCGGTCACCATTGGCCCGGACCAGATGATAGGCGACGCGCTTGAAGTGATGCGGCGCTACAAAATCTCCGGCGTGCCGGTGACGCAGGGTCATCGGCTTGTGGGCATTCTTACCAATCGCGATCTGCGCTTTGAAACCCGTACCGACATCCCCATCGGCGACGTGATGACCAAGAAGGACCTGATTACCGTTCCCGTCGGCACCACGCTTGAAGAGGCCGAACAGATACTGCATGTGCACCGCGTGGAGAAGCTGTTGGTGGTTGACGATCAGTACAACCTGAAGGGCTTGATCACGGTCAAGGACATCCAGAAAAAACTGAAATACCCCAACGCCAGCAAGGATGAAAAAGGCCGTCTGCGCGTGGCCGGAGCCATAGGAGCCACGGGCGACTATCTGGAACGCGCGGCGGAGCTGGTGCGGGCGCGCGTGGACGTGCTGGCCATCGACTCGGCGCACGGACACTCATCGCGCGTGCTGGAAGCGGTGCGCGAGGTGAAAAAGGCCTTCCCGAATGTGGCCCTGATGGCCGGCAACGTGGCCACTTACGAGGGCGCGCTGGCGCTGATCGACGCCGGCGCCGATGTCATCAAGGTCGGCATCGGCCCCGGCTCCATCTGCACCACGCGCATGGTTACCGGCGCGGGAATGCCGCAGATTACCGCCATCGCCGAGGCCGCGCGCGCCGCGCGCGAGCACGGAATTCCGGTGATCGCCGACGGCGGCATTAAATATTCCGGAGAAATCACCAAGGCCATCGCCGCCGGGGCAAGCTCCGTGATGATAGGCTCGCTCTTTGCCGGCGTGGACGAGAGCCCCGGCGAGACCATTCTCTACCAGGGCCGCAGCTTCAAGAGCTATCGCGGCATGGGTTCACTGACTGCCATGGGCCAGGGTTCGGGCGAACGATACTTCCAGAGCACCGACGACCTGGCCAGCGCCGAGTTGGGCAGCGAAGGCGTTGTGCAGCGCGAGCGAGCCAGCCAGAACCGGCTGGCCAAGTTTGTTCCCGAGGGCATCGAGGGGCGCGTGCCCTACCGCGGACCGCTAGAAGCTATGGTCTTCCAGTTGGTTGGCGGCCTGCGTTCCGGCATGGGCTACCTGGGCTGCCGCAACATCGCGGAGTTGCAGGAGAAGGCGCAGTTTGTACGCATCAGCGGCGCCGGCCTGCGAGAAAGCCACGTCCACGATGTGATCATCACGCGAGAAGCGCCCAACTATCACGTCGAATAGCGCGGAAAGCAGACACAACAAAACCCCGCCCAGTCAGGACGGGGTTCGCGTCAATCTTGAGTTTCACTCCTGAATTTCAGCCGTCAATGCAGCCCGGCCAATTCCAGCGGGCAATCAGGCCTTGGCGATCTTGCCGCTCTTGATGCAGCTTGCACACACTCTGATCCGCTTGGCGTGGCCGTTCACCAGCGCCTTCACTGCCTGCAGATTCACGCTCCAGCGCCGCCGTGTGATGTTGTGGGCGTGAGAGATATTATTGCCGAATTGCGGGCCTTTCCCGCAGATGTCGCATACTTGTGCCATTGCTTTGCTCCAAACTTTGGTCTTTCGCGCCGCCGGAACCAGTCGCCTTCGAGCCGCCACTTCAAATGCGCTCAATCCGGGTCTGTCCAGCAGAGCAGCCAGCGGGACGCAATAAGACACACGCCTCCGGCAGCTTGCCGAATCTCCATTATACACGGAATCAGCGCCTGGGCCAAGCCGCACTCTCAGCGGGCATTTCATTCAGACAAAACGATTTCTGCCGCGGGGGAGTCCGGTGCCTGTGCAGGCATTGTCGAGCTGCGGCGCCGGGTGCGGTTCAGAATTTCGTTCCTTTATTAAAGTCGGCGGTGATGGCGGCTTCTACGCCGGCCATGCAGGCTGCATCGGAGAAGATGAGGCCCAGTTCGCGGTTGTCGTTGAGCGAATCGGTGGAGAAGTTCTCCGAACCCGCAAACAGTTTTGCCTGCGCCGTGCCGTAGTCAGCCAGTACAGTCTTGGCGTGGATGTAATAGCCGGTCTTGGAGCTGAAAATGGCTATTTGCGCACCAGCGGCTTTGAGGGCATTGAGGACTGAGGAGTAGGCGCCGTTGAGATTCTCCTGGACAAGGGTAACGGCGACGCCGCGCTTGAGGGCGGCTTCGACGGCGGACTGGATGCCGGTGTCGTCGAATTCTTCCTGCGAAATGAGCAGAGTCTTGGTTGCGCCGTTGATGAGCGCGAGCAGCGCGGAGCGGGAGTTGGTGGGGCTCCAGACAAGATTGTCGCCGGTCGGCGCAGTAATTGTTGCGTCGGTGAAATCGGCGTTGAAGGTCGCCTCGATGGCAGCCACATCGGCGGCGTCGTTGGTAATCACTGCGAAGTCGCGTGTGGTCGAGTAGTCCTCCGGGGTCAGATTGAGGGTCATGATCGCCGACGTAGCCCCATCCACTGTAATGGTCTTCTGGTGGGTGCATTTGTAGGTGGGGTTAGCCCAGTGGACAGAGACCTTACCGGTGGTCAGAGTATTGTAGGCCGTGGTGTTATTGGCCTTCTCGTTGTTTTGGTCGAGGATCACCCGGACCGTCACTCCGGAGCCAGCGGCCTTGGCCAGCATGGTGGTAACCGTGGTGTCAGAAAGTTCGTACATGGTCATGTCAATGGACTTCTTGGCCGAGGAGAGCAGGTTGTAGATTGGCGTCAGGCCTTGGTCTGGCTCTGTCACCAGCGTGTAAGTGGTGGCGCCGGAAGCGGGCGCGCGTTTGGGCGCGGGAGCAGGATGCTGCGGCTCAGGATGTTTTTGTTCCTGGCCTTCGGGGCCGGGAACGGGGATTGTTGCGTGTCCCATGATGTCCTCCTTTGAAGAAGCCGGTTGAGGTTCAGGTTCTGCCGGGGGGAAGCCCGGCGGGGAAATTCGCCATGTTGGCCGAATTCGTGAGGTGCTGCCTTGAGGTTTTAGGGGGTGGGTTCCCGCCCAGCCTCATACTGGCTCTCACGCGCCGATTTTATCCCCATCGCGGTAACTTTAGAAAGGAAATTGCATGAAGCTGCCGTGAATCGCCCGCCGGCAAATCAACGAATCAGCTGCCTTCGGGAGATGAGGTAACAAAAAAACCGGCCCGCTTCTCGAAATGAGGAGCGGGCCGATCTGTTCGTGTGCTAGGTTGCGTTATGCCTTGGCTGAGGTCAGCGCCCCTAAGTCGGCGGCTAACTTCTCGGTGGAGAAGGCTTCAATCAAATCGCCTTCCTTGATGTCGTTGAAGCCGCTGAGGCCGATGCCGCACTCCATGCCGTTGGTGACTTCGCGGGCGTCGTCCTTGAAGCGTTTGAGCGAGCTGACCTTGCCCTTGAAGAGCTGCTCGTCTCCGCGCATGACTTTGATCTCCGCATCGCGGCGGATGACGCCGTCCTGCACACGGCATCCGGCGATGGTGCCGATCTTCGGAATTCTGAAGACGTTGAGCACTTCGGCGCGGCCGATGTAGTTCTCCTTGAAGACAGGTTCGAGCAGCCCCAACATGGCCAGGCGCATTTCATCCTGGAGTTCGTAGATGATGGAGTGAAGGCGAATCTGGACGTTTTCCTGCTGCGCCAGCTCGGCCGCCTTGCGTTCCGGGCGGACGTTGAAGCCGATGATGATGGCGTTCGAGGCCGTGGCCAGCAGTACGTCGCTCTCCGTAATGGAACCGACGCCTGAGTGGATGACCTTGACCCTCACCTTCTCGGTGGACATGAGCACGAGCGAGTCGGCCAGCACCTCGACCGAGCCAGTCACATCGCCCTTGATAATCAGCGGCAGATCCTTCACACCGGCGGTGCGAATCTGCTCCGCCAATCCTTCCAGCGAAACTCTGGAACTCTTGGCAAGCTGAGCGTCTCTCTCCTTCATCTTGCGATACTGTGCAATGCCCTTGGCCTTATCGCGATCGGCTACCACCAGGAAGGTGTCGCCGGAGTCGGGCATGGATTCCAGGCCCAGTACTTCGACAGGCGTCGAAGGACCGGCAACTTCGAGAGCGCGTCCGCGGTCATCGAACATGGCGCGAACCTTGCCGAAGGTGTTGCCGACGATGTAGCTGTCGTTGAGCCGCAGCGTGCCGTCCTGTACGAGGACGGTAGCCACGGCGCCGCGGCCGCGGTCGAGCTTGGCTTCAAGGACCGAGCCGACGGCCTTGCGTCCGGGCGTCGCCTTGGGCGCCTTGATGTCGGAGACCAGGCAGATCATCTCCAGCAGCAGGTCGAGGTTGATGCGCTTTTTGGCGGAGACTTCGACGAAGACCGTGCCTTCGCCGGCTCCTGCCCACTCCTCGGGAATCAGCCCGCGGTCGGCAAGCTGCTTTTTAACGCGCTCAGGATTGGCTTCGGGCTTGTCGATCTTGTTTACGGCCACGATGATGGGGACGCCGGCTGCCTTGGCGTGGTCAATGGCCTCCAGGGTCTGTGGCATGACGCCGTCGTCGGCGGCGACCACAATGACCACGATGTCGGTCACCTTGGCGCCGCGGGCTCTCATGCGCGTGAAGGCTTCATGGCCGGGTGTGTCGAGGAAGACGATCTCGCGGCCGGAAGCCGGCGAACCTTCCTTGGCGAACTTCACCTTGTAAGCGCCAATATGCTGCGTGATGCCACCGGCCTCGCCGGCTGCTACGTCGGTTTCGCGGATAGCGTCCAGCAGCGAGGTCTTGCCGTGATCGACGTGGCCCATGACGGTGACCACGGGCGAACGCGGCACTTCGAGTTCACCGGTGTTTTCAGCTTCGAGAACTTCTTCGATAGCCTGATTGGCGATCTCTTCCTCATAACTGATGACCGTGGCGGCCGCACCGAACTTGGCGGCCACGTCCTTGACCATCTCGGCGTCGAGGGATTGGTTCACGGTGACGAAGATGCCCTTCATCAGCAGTGTGGCGATCAGGTCCTTGGCGCGGACTTCGAGCTTTTCGGCCAGGTCCTTTACGCTGATGCCCTCGGTGACCGTGATTTCGCGGGTGATGGGCAGCGGCTCGCCGCCGTATTGCACCCCGCCATAGCGTGGCGGCGGCACAAAGCCCTTCATCGGGCCTTCCTTGGTCTTGGGATACTGCGGGCGTCCTCCGCGGCCTCTGGAGGGTGCGCGCTGCGGACGAGGCGCTTCGCCGGTGGGCGCTGCGCCGGGGCGCGGTGGGCCGCCGGGACGCGGTGGTCCAAATCCGGGCCGAGCGCCAAATCCAGGACGCGCTCCGGGCGCTCCCGGCGCGCCTGATCCCGCGTAACCGCCAGTCGTGGTGCGAGTGGGATGCTTGGGCCGCGGACCGCCGGGGAATTGGCCTGCACCGGGAGCTCCGCCGGGAGTGCGCTGAGGATAGCTGCCAGGGCCGCTCGACGGCCGGTTCCGGTCGAAGATAGGCCTGCCGCGCTGAATGCCTCCAGCTGCGGTTCCGGTATTGGCCTGGATCGGAGTCTCAACCACAGGCGGCGCCTTGTAAAACGGACGAGGCCCAGTTTGCGGCATTACCATGCGCCGGGCGGGGAGTGCGGGGGTGGGCGATGCAGTGTGCGTGTGCCCCTTCCCGCGATGAGCGGGTGCCGGAGCCGGCGTGGTAGCCGCTGCCTCCACTGCAACTTCGGCAGCAGACTCCTGCTCGGGCGCAATGGCGACCGCTTCGGCAGCAGGTGGGGACGCAATCGCGGTAGATTCGGCAACTTTGGCGGTGGGAGCAGCCACAACCGGTGCTGCGTGAACTTCAACCTTGACTACGGGCGCTGGAGCTTCAGTAGTTGCGGCCGCAGGTGGGGCTGGCGCTACGGGGTGCCTTACAACCACAGCCACAGCGGGAGGCGCAACGGCGACGGCCGGACGATGTGCGACTACGGCGCCTGCCGGAGCCTTGGCAACTACCGGCTTGGCTGGCGGGCGCGTGGCAATAGCCGGCGGAGCCGGCGGACGAACGACAATGGGCGGCGCGGAACGGGGCTGGGGAACAATCTTGCGCGGTTCCGGCTTGGCTGGCGCTGCGGGCGGCGGTGCAACGGCGACAACCGCTGGCGTTGGACGCGCCGGAGCCTCGACGGGCTTCGCTGACGGACCCCGCTGAGGCATACGGCTCTGCCGGGCCTCGGCTTCCTCTTCCTGTTTCTTGGCCAGGATGGCCTTCAGCACATCGCCGGGCTTGGAGATATGCGATAGATCAATCTTGGGCGCTATGCCTTGAGGGGCGCGTGACCCCGGTGTGCCTGCCTGGCTGGAGGACCGCGATCCACGCTCAAAATGCGCGCGTACCTTGTCGGCCTCATCGCCTTCCAGTGAACTGGAGTGGGTCTTGCCCGTGGCCAGGCCGAGCTCTGCCAATATGTCAAGAACCTGCCGGCTCTTGACTTCCATCTCGCGCGCGAGATCGTTGATACGAACCTTACTCATCCGCCTCTTTTCAAATTGTGCTTCCCAAAGCCCATAGAGCATTTTCCGAATTCACGTGAAATAGCCGAGGTTTGTGAGATGTGGCTTTTCCTTGAGGGAAAAGCCACTTCGATTCCGTGGCTCCTCGTACAGCTATTCGGAAAATGCTCGGTCGCTCATAGCTACCTCATGGCATTGGCTGTTCTGAAGACTTCCGTTATCGTCTGATGGGGCTTGAAAGACGCGGCGCATCTTACGCGCCGTCCTCTTTGGCCGCCTGCTCGTCCGTGGTTGCGCTTTCGTTTTCGTTCTCTTCCGTCTCCGGCGCCTCATCGGCATCGGGGACGTTTTCCACCGCCGCCTCGGCGGTGCTGGGAATATCGGTTTCGGCCTCGGCCGCTTGTATGCTTTCGGCTTCTTCCAAAACCACGGCAGCGTTTTCCGCCTCCGCTTCCGCGTCATCCACAACCGCAGAGGCGTTCACTATCTCCGTCTCACCAGCTACTTCACCGGCGGCTGCTTCCTCGCCCTCAGGCACGTGGCCTTCTTCGCCCTCTTCAAACTGGCCGAAGTAGTGGCGCACGGCGATGCTGATCTTTTCCAGTGTCTTTTCGCCGATGCCGGGAATCTCCTCGAGCTGCTCCGGCGTCATATCGGCCAGTCCTTCGACGGTGGTGATGCCGGCTGCGACCAGTTTTTGCAGAACGCCGTCGGCCAACTCCGTCACCTGCTCGATGGGTGTCGTAGGCCCGCCGGTGAGCGCCTGCATCTGCTGCTCGACCTCCTGGCGCTTCTCCTCTTCGCTCTTGATGTCGATCTTCCAGCCCAGCAGCTTGGCGGCCAGGCGCACGTTCTGTCCCTTTTTGCCGATAGCCAGCGACAGTTGCGTATCGTCCACGATCACTTCGAGCTGCTTGTCGGTCAGGTCCGCAACGGAGACGCGGCTGACCTTGGCCGGCTGCAGCGCCTTCTCGGCAAAGGTGGTAATTTCATCCGAAAATTCAATGATGTCGATTTTTTCGCCCCGCAGTTCGCGGATGATCGACTGCACCCTCATGCCCTTCATGCCCACGCAGGCGCCCACCGGGTCCACGTCCTTGTCGCGGGACTGAACTGCAATTTTTGTGCGCTCGCCGGCTTCGCGGGCAATGGCGCGGATAACCACTGTGTTGTCGTAGATTTCGGGGACTTCGGACTGAAATAGATTGGACACCAGCTCCGGCGCGGCCCGGCTGACAATCACCTGCGGCCCCTTGGCGGCGCGATCCACCTTCAAAAGAACAACACGAACCCGCTCGCCGATGGAGAACTGCTCCAGCCGCGATTGCTCCCGCTTGGGGCAGCGCGCTTCAGCCTTGCCCAGGTCGTAGATCACGTCCTGGCCCTCGAGGCGCTTCACCGTTGCGTTCAGCACTTCCTTTTCGCGGTGGGCATACTCGTTGAAGACCGTGTCGCGCTCGGCCTCGCGCACCTTCTGGAAGATGACCTGTTTGGCCAACTGCGCGGCGATGCGCCCCAGCGGAGTGGTGTCCTTGTAGGTCCGGATCTCGCTGCCCACCTCGACATCCGCCGCCAGTTCCTTGGCCTGTGTGAGCGTAATCTGGTTCAGCGGGTCTTCGATGGGCTCGTCGTCGGCCACGACCGTCTTGTAAATGTAAGCCGTGATCTGGCCGGTTTCCTTGTTGAGCTCGCCGCGCATATTCTCCTGGGTCTTGTAGAACTTGCGCGTGGCCAGGGCGATGGCCTCCTCGACCGCGCCAACAACGATGGCGGGGTCAATGCTCTTTTCCTGGCTCAAGAGCTCGATACTCTGATACAAAACGCTGGCCATACTCTGCTTGCTCTCTGTACTTCGCGTGCGGCGAAAGTTTTTAGGCTTCTGCCGGTTCAATTGGTTGCGTTGAAGGGTAGGGGTTTGAAGCCCGCACATCCCTTAAATCTCCGGCACCAGTTGCGCCTTCTCGATGTTGTTCAGCGCAATCTCCACCGTACTAACGCCGGCCTTCCGGCTCTTGCTGTTCTGCTTGACCGCATTCAGGTCGAACGTAATGGTTTCGCCGGCTCCGGACCCAGTCCTGGCCTTCAGCCGTCCCTGCCAGTGCCGGTTGTTGCGGACCGGCTCAAAGGTCTGCACCTTCACCAGAGAGCCCAAAAACCGTTCAAAATCCTCGGGCCTGGTCAATTTGCGGTCCAGCCCCGGAGAACTGGCTTCAAGCGTGTATTCCGCTCCCGGAACCAGGTCTTCCACATCCAGCAGCACGCCAAAATCCCGGCTGAAAGCTGCGCAATCCTCGTGGGTGATGCCCGAAAGCTGCTCCAGGCTCAGCGTGCCTTCCCGCACTTCCTTGACCAGCCGCTCCGGCAGATCCTTGATTGCATCCCCGGCGGTCTTTCCGTCCCCAGCCGCTTCGGCCGCAATCGCCGCCTTCAGCCGCTCCCGGCCCTCGGCATTCTTCTCCAGGAATACGCGAAGAACGCGTTCTTTCGACGGACCGGCCAGTTCAATCTCCACCAGGTCCAGCCCGTGCGAGGCGGCCACTCGCGCCGCCGCCAATCGGATTTCTTCCAGCTTTGCCGCCATCGTTTCCACGCCGCTCAACCACCCCAACGACAAGGACCCGTCGTTGGGGACCCCGGCCAAAGGACGGATCACCTCACCGGGGCCATCTCATGCAAAGTCAGCCCCATTTAACCCCAAAACCGGAGAAAATGCCCCAAAAATCCGGGAAATTTTCCGCAAATAAAAAGTGGGCTGTAAGCCCACTCATCTCTCCGCCAGCCGGCGTACCCACGGCAACTCAGGCGGACAAATTCGTCTGCATCCTTAGCATACGGCTAAATGCCGGAGAATTCAATCGGCAAGTACGGCAAGTAGCCGAAAATTAACGCCTCAACGCGCTACTGGAGAAGAAAGGATGCTTTCTGATTTCCGTCAGGGGCTTGACAGTTTCCGCATTTCCGCTAAGCTGAAAGTATGTCTAGCGGAAATGCGGTCGCGTCTACAGCGGTGAGCCGGATCGGCCAACGGCGTCAGGTGGTCATTCCCAAGCGCGTCTTCGATGCGCTCAAGCTGCGGGCCGGCGATTTTGTCGAGGTGAGCGCCGAGGGAGGACGCTTGCAGATGCGCCCCAAGCGGCTTGTCGACATCGGCGACGAACGTCTCTCGGCCAGCGAGGCGGTCAAGGTGCGCCGGGGCGAGGCGGAGATCAAGGCCGGGCATTCCCAGCCGTGGCGGACGGTAAAAAATGAACTGGGGCATTGAGCTCTCGGCGTCTGCCGTGAAAGAACTGAAAAAGCTGCCGCGCGGCCGGCAAACGCAGATCGCGCGGGCCATCGACGAGATGGAACGCGATCCCCTGGCCGGAGACGTAAAGCCGCTGAAAGGTCCGGAATGGAAAGACCATTTTCGAAAGCGTGTGGGGAGCTACCGGATCATCTTTACTCTCGACCGCATGGCCGCGACCCTAGCCATCTCCGCCATTCTCCTCCGTTCCGAGAAGACCTACCGATAATCACAGCGAAAATCGCTTTTGCCAAGACGCTCTATCGTTCGCTCGCAGATGACGAGAAAATGACGCGGGGCACATTGTCCCGGTTTTGAGCCCGCGCCCAGTGGCCGCGTCACTTGACAGCCGCCACCCCGTCCATGAGGCTGGTTACATACCTCCTGTGCCGCTTCAACAATAGGATTGAGGGATTTATGGATCCGCGCGATGAGATAGAACCCAGCCAGTTGAAGATGCTGGAGCAAGCCTTCTGCGAACAGTTGATGGCTTGCCTCGACGAGTGCGCCCGTGGACGCAAGGGGTTGTTTTCTGACGTTGCGCTCCTGGGCGATGAGGGCGAAGCCGGCGCCTGGCCGGAGGCGGCCCGGTTGCGCGAGCTTGCCGTTGCGTTGCAAGCGATTCTGGCGCAGCAGGAAGAGCGGAATGCGCTTTGCGACGAGTTCCTCGACCTCTGCTCGATTCACGGCGAGAGCCATCCCGGCGAACGAAAGCTGGCGCGAGCCTTTCTGGAGCGCATCGAACGGGGCGATGTCGGCGCGCGGCCTGAAGGGAAGAATCTGCCGTGGTGATTCTGCACGCATTTCTCGCGCTGGTGTCCGGCTTTGCCGTCATCCTGGCGCTCGTGACCACGCTGACGGCGCTAATCACGCGCATGGTTCCGAGCTGGGCTGAAACGGCGAGCAAGCCTCAGCCAGGGTTCCCGGCAGTTGATTTGCGCTCCCAGCCGCGGGGGTCCGGTTACGCCATCGTGAACCTCGGCTCCGCGTTTCTCTCCGCGGCGGCAGGCGGCTACGTGACCGCCTGGGCCGCTGTGGCCAATCCGCTGGTTCACGTGCTGGCGCTCGCGCTGGTGGTTCTGGCGCTCTCCGCGTTGAGTGCTCTGCAATCGCGCGGCAAGCAGTCCGTCTGGTACCAACTGGCGCTGGTGGCCATTACGCCCATCGGCGTGCTGGCTGGCGGGTTGGTGCGGCTCCGTGTATTGGGGATTTTGTAGGAGTATTCGCCTGATCACATGAAATTGCGGAGAAAAACACCGAAGGCCGGAGCATAGCTCCGACCTTCGGTGTTTGCAGCAGGTTGTTCGCTCACCCCTGAATGTCGAACTGCTCGGGATGCAGCGTGGCGTCGCTCTTGATGAGAATGTTTTTGCCGGTCAGCTCCTCAAACTCGGTGAGCCAGCTTCCGCTGTTGGCCTTGAGCACCTTTACTGTCTCTGGGTTCACACGCAACAGAACATCGGCGCTATCGAAGTGCTTCTTCATCTTGCGCAGCTCGGTGTAGATCTCGTTGCAAACAGTCGTCGGGCTTTTGACCATGCCGGTGGCCTGGCAGGTGGAGCAGGGAACCGAAAGCGTCCGCTCCAGAGACTGCTTGACGCGCTTGCGTGTGATGGCCACCAGGCCAAAGTCATTGAACTGCAGAACCTTGGTCGGGGCGCGGTCGCTCTTTAGCGCTTCTTCCAGGGCGGCCATCACCTTGTAGCGATTCTTGCGGTCATCCATGTCGATGAAGTCGATGACGATAATCCCGCCCAAGTCGCGCAAGCGAATCTGGCGCACGATCTCCGGCACGGCATCGAGGTTGGTCTTGACGATGGTGTCCTCAAGGCGCGCCGACTTGCCGACGTACTTGCCGGTATTGATGTCGATGGCAACCAGCGCCTCGGTCTGGTTGATGACAATCGAGCCGCCGCTCTTGAGCCAGACTTTGGAGCAGAGAGCCTTGGAGATTTCCTCTTGAATGCCGAAGTGCTCAAAGAGCGGAGTCTCCTTGGTGTAGAGCTTGACGCGGCGCACCAGCGACGGCGAGAAGCGGTTGAGGAAGCGCACGATGCGTTCGTAGTCAGCCTCGGAATCGACCCAGATGCTCGAGAAATTCGAGCTCACCTGGTCTCTCAGGATGCGCTCGATCAGCCCAAGATCGTGATAGATCAGGGCCGGGGACTTGGATTCGTCAGAGCGCTTCTTGATCTCGGCCCACAAATTCAGCAGCATGCGCAGGTCGGTGCGGAGTTCCTCTTCGGATGCGCCCTCGGCCGCGGTCCGCACGATGAATCCGCCGGAGGCTTCGCCGCGCTCGTGGACAAGAATCCGTTTCAGGCGCTGTCTTTCTTCATCAGACGCAATCTTGCGGCTCACTCCGATGTGCGAGACCGTGGGCATGAAGACCAGAAAGCGGCCCGGCAGGGCGATATGCGAAGTAATGCGCGCGCCCTTCTTGGCGATAGGCTCCTTGGCAATCTGAACCAAAATCTCCTGGCCCGATTTCAGCAAATCGCTGATGATCGGCAAGTCGGAGGTTTGCATCGACCGGCGCGACATTCCGCGGCCTCTGCCGCCTTGTCCAGTTTGTCCGCCTTGTGTGCCCGGCGTTGCCAAGCCTCCGCGTCCACGGCGTCCGCGCGCGTTGCGATCGGGGCGCTGCTGGGTTGAAGTTCCGGTTGCTGGCTTGCCTCCTGCCGTAGGCGCTTCCTCGTCCTCATCGTCAAAGCTCTCTTCGTCGCCATTCTTCTCGTCGAAGTTCAATTGAATGCGGTGGTCGAGGTGGGCTTCCTGGAGCATCTCGCCCAGGTCGCCGGTGCGAAGCTGGTTGGGCAGCGTCTCCTCTTCAAAGTCGTCCGACTCGTGGTCGCCGCCCTTGGCGCGGTGAGGATGGCGGGGAGCGTCGAACTCCTCTTCCTCAATGGTCTCTTCCTCGATGAGACCGCTGCCGGGAGCGTAAGACGAAACCAAGGCAGACTTGGCCGCCGGCTTCGCTTCTTTTTCGTCGGCCTTCTTCTTGCCGCCCAGGCCAAAGAGCCGAAATCCGGTTGGAGGCAACGGATCCACGTTGTGGGAAGCAGATGCATCAGGCTCAGTGGTTTCGTCCTCTGTCTCCCAGGTCTTGAAGGCCGGCTTGGACGCTCCGAACTCCGGATCGTCCGCATCAAACGCAGTTTCAGTTGTCTCCTCGTACTCATCCTCTTCGAGGAGTTCTTCTTCTTCTTCGACGGGTTCCTCTTCCACCACGTAATCTTCTGCGGTCGCGATGGCCGGCATCTCCTCTGCAGAAGCAGCCAGTGGCAGCGAGGCAGATTCCGGGCCAGGCCCAGCGACCTCCTCGAAGAAGTCTTGTTCCTCAATAGCATCCGGGGCGCGGTTGCCGGCTTTCGGCACATCGGCTTGGTCGTCCCGCGGTCCAGTCGCCGCTTGAACGGCTGGCCGATCTTCCTCGTCTTGACGATTGCGGTGTTTAGAGAGCGATTCACCAGGCAACAGGCCGCTTCCGTCCCACCGAATGGGCGCGTCGATCAGCGTCGCCGGCTTGAAGCTGCTCTCCGGCCGGGCCGGCGCGGCAGCGGTCTTGGGTGCGTCCGCAGCCTGCGCGCGTTCTCCCGGAGCGCCGTACTTCGACAATGACTCGCCGGGAAGGACAAACGGAGCTGGAGCGGAAGACGGAGCGCGGTCGCCGCGAGATGCAGGCGCGGGCGCCGAGGTCCCCCACTTCGATTGTGAAGACCGGTCGGTGGGGGCCCCGGTTGCATGAATCTGCGGCGCAACCTCCGGCTCAGTCTCTGTGATCTCTTCCACGTAGGCCGCTGGAGCTTTGCCGCTCTCCGGCTGGTTCGCGGTTGCTTCTCCGCCTCCACGGCCGCCGCGACGGCGTCTGCGTCCGCGCCAGCGTTTGGCGCCGGGCGCGCCGGAGCCTTCTTCGTCCGCTTCGTCCTGTTCCGAGATGGATACCGAACCCGAGGCAGGCAATATAGCCGCTTCAGTCTCTGGCAGCGCCTCAACCGTCAAATTGCGATCCCGTGCTGGGCGTTCCTGTCGTGGCTCCTGCTTCTGCTCAGGCTTCTGGCTCGTGCGACCGCCCCGATCCTGACTCCGCTCCTGTGTGGGTTCCTTGCCGCCGGTGTGCCGAACCTCGCGGGGAGGCTGATTGGCGCCCGTGGATGCAGCCTTTTCCAGCTCGTCGGTCTCTTCCGAGTCTTCGAGCTCCATGAAGTCGGTTACATAGAGGAAGGCGTCGCGCTCCAGGCCAACGTCCACAAAAGCGGATTGCATGCCGGGCAGGACGCGCGTAACACGGCCGTTGTATATGGACCCGGCTAGGGTGTATTCGTTTTCGCGTTCGTAATAAATTTCCGCGAGTTGATCGTCTTCAAGAATTGCAAGCCGCGTTTCGTGCGGCGTGCTGGAGATACAAATTTCCTTTGCCATCGTACCTTTCCGCCCAGCGGCGTCAGCCTGCTGGGACCCGCGGCAAGGTTGGATGGAGACGCGCAAGGCCGGAAGGGGAGGGGATGTGCGGAAGGGATAACCCGTAAATCGCTGGTGTGCCGGTTTCCTCGCCAGGTCCGGCCCCGAAGGGCGGCGATCCGTGGCGAAGGTCTAGCTGTACAAACCAAACAAGCCGTACAAACTGAACAAGTTGTACGATACGGTAACCCATTTGCAGAGATTTTGTGGCCAACCTTGCCTGAAATTCCGGCGGGGCCGTTCCACCACTGGCGTTTGCACAACAATGTCGCGCGATGGAACCGGGGATTGCTTTTCCCGATCCTTCCGTGCGTCCGGTGCAACTTGTACGCCGCCAACGGTTGTCCCGTCTCTGCGTGCTCATGAACCCTTGTCCTGCCGGGCGCGCGATCCATTCGGACCTGGCCGGCAAAAAATCTTCAAAAAACCCTGTTCTTGTGGGCCGGACTGTTCCGGGGGGACACAAATGGTGAACTGCAAGTCCGTTCAGTTGACGAACCGGCGCATGCGGACATTCATCGCCACGCCCAGCGCCAGGAACGTAAACAACACCGAAGATCCTCCGTAACTCATTAACGGTAAAGGGATTCCGGTGACGGGCATAAACCCGATGACCATGCCCACGTTGACCGCGATCTGGAAGGCCAACACAGCCACCACCCCCATGATAATCAGGGAGCCGGACAGGTCTGCGGCTGTTTGTGCGTTCTGAATCAAACGCATCAATATGAAAAAGTATAGCAGCAGGACGAAAAGCGCGCCTACGAATCCGTGCTCTTCGCCAAAAGCGGCAAAGATGAAGTCCGCATGGGGGATTGGCAGGAAGTCGCCCTGAGTCTGGGTTCCCTTGGCCGCGCCCTTGCCCCACACCCCACCGGAACCGACGGCGATGAGCGATTGTTTGAGCTGGTAACCGGTTCCCCGGGGGTCGCTGTCGGGATTGAGGAAGCTGGTCAGGCGAGCCTTCTGGTAAGGCTTGAGCACCTTTCCGCTGCTCCACGCGCCGGCGATCAGCACCGTGCCGCAGGTCAGCAGAATCAGCGCCTGACGGATGTTGATGCCGCCCAGAAAGAGCCCGGCGACGAGGATCGGCATATAGGTGAGCGCGGTTCCCAGGTCGGGCTGTATCAGCACCATGAGCATCGGAACGCCCACCAGGAAGAAAGCCTTGAAGATATCCCGCCAAGTGAGGCTGCGTCCGCCCAGATTGGCAAAATAGCGCGCCATCATCAGAATCAGAATCAGCTTGACCCACTCGGAGGGTTGAAAATGAACAGGGCCTAAACTGATCCAGCGCTTTGCGCCCAGTACCTTGTGTCCCACCAGCTTGACCGCGACCAGCGAAAGCAGAAAAACGACGTAAGCCCACGGAACCCAGTCCAGCAGCCGGTGATAGTCAATCTTGGCGAAGAGGAACATGGCCGCGAGGCCGCCGGCGACAAAAAAGAGCTGCTTGGTGTGGTCGCCGGTGTATTTGGTGTGCAACGTGGCCGAGTAGATTTCCAGTATCGAGACCGTGCAGAGCGCCAGCACCATGGTCAGCAGCGCCCAGTCGAAATCGCGGAATGAGAGAAACCGGCGCATCAGGGCAGCTCCTGCCTGATGCGCAGCGGTAAGGCGAGCAGCCAGGCCGGGAGAGAATATTGAGTGCTGGCCACAGCGTAGGGTTTGGCTATTGGCCCTGGGCTGACCATGAAATGTCCGGCGTGGAGAACAGAAACCTCGCCGGAGCGTTTGTGTCCCGGGGGCGCGGGTGTGGACCAAACGGCTCCCACTTCAACCGGTTTGCTGAGGCTGGCTTCGTCGAGGACGTTGTGGTCTGCGCTGCGCTTCTTGTTCACGTAGGTGGTGATGATCTGGGCGGCGATGTGGGCCGAGAGCGAACCCCAGTCGCCATGTTCCTGTAACACGGCAATCACAATCTCCGGATTGCGCCGGGGAACCATGCCCACGAACCAGGAATTCGGAGTCTTGGCCCCGCCTTTGATGTGCGTGTCGCCTCCGCCCACAACTTGGGCGGTGCCGGTTTTTCCGGCAAAGTCAATGCCTTCCAAGTGCGCGGCCGCAGCCGTGCCGGTGGTGGTGGCAGCAGCCATGCCATCAGTAATGATGGCCCAGGTGTCGGGGTTGAGAGGAAAATCAATATCTCCCGAGCCAGGGAAGCTGTCCTTGATCGCCTGCTGGAACTCCGCAGGGAGTTTGTTTGCAATTGGGTCCACCACATGCGGCCGCACAAAATGACCGTCCGACGCGATACCACCCAATGCCCGCGCTAGTTGCAGGGGCGTAACCTGCGTTTCACCCTGGCCGATGCCCACCGAAATCGTATTGCCAGGGTAATACCTCTGGTGGAAATTCTTCATCTCCCATTGAGTAGAGGGCATGACGCCGGCCATCTCGTTGGGCAGGTCGATGCCGGTCTTCTGCCCCAGGCCGAAGGCGGTGGCATACTTGGCGATGGTGTCGATGCCCAGTTTTTGAGCCAGCGTGTAAAAGAACGTGTCACAGGAAAGCGGAATGGCCTGACTGATATTCAGCACGCCGTGGTGCCTGTCGCAATGGAAGAAGCGCCCATAAAACGTCCCGCCGCCCACGCAATTCACGTGCATATCCTGGGCCACGCCTTCCTGCAGGCCTGCCGCGGACATGATGATCTTGAACGTCGACCCCGGCGCGAGCTGGTCCTGGATCGCCTTGTTCATGAGCGGATGGTTTGGATTGGTGATTAGCTGGTTCCAGTCCGTTCGGTTGATGCGCACCGCAAAGGCGTTGGGGTCGTAACTGGGGTGGGAGACCATGGCGAGTATCTCGCCGTTGCGCGGGTCCATGGCTACCACGGCCCCGCTGGCGCTGCCCAGTGCCAGCTCGGCGGTGCGTTGCAGGTCGATGTCAATGGTCAGCTTCAAATCCTGTCCGGGTATGGCGTGCTGCGTTCTCAGGTAACCCACCTCGCGGCCATGGCTGTCCACAATCACATCTCGAGATCCGTCCTGCCCCCGCAGCACTTCGTCGTACGTCTCCTCGACGCCTGCCTTGCCCACTACGTCGCCCGGCTCGTAGGCCGCAAAGCGCGATTGGTTGAGATCCTCTTCGCTCACCTCGCCCACGTAGCCGATAAGATGCGCGGCAAATCCATCGCGTGGATAAAGCCGCCGCTCTTCATCGATGGTTTCCAGCTCAGGCAACTCGTTGCGGTGGGCCTCGATGAATGCCTGCTCATCGGCGCTGATGTCACTCTTGATGGGGATCGGCTGGTAGCCTGGCGCGTCCCGGTAGCGGCGCAGTGTAGCGGTCAACTGCTCCAGGTCCAGGTTCAACCCGTGTGCAATCAGCGGCAGGTCGGCGTCCACGTTATGGTTCTGCTCGCGAACAAGGAAGCAGGAGACCGACGGGTAGTTGTCCACAATCAGCCGGTTTTCGCGGTCAAAGAGCTTCCCTCGGCCGGCCATCACCGGAACCTTGCGAATGCGGTTCTGCTCGGCAAGCTGGCGGAAGTTCTCTGCTCCCAGCACCTGCAGCCGCCACAGTCCGGCCACCAGCCCCAGCATCATCAACAGAATGCCGTACTGCACCACCGTCAGTTTGAGGGTGGAGAGCTTTTCGCCGCGTGTGGTGCCGCTGGAATACATCTTCTGACCCTTAGAATACAGCGGATATCGCTATGGATTTGGAGGGAACGTGCTTCTGCACTTCCGTCCTACACTCAGTTGGACGTTTGGATTTACCTGTTGAGGAAGTGAATTCTCTAATACCCCCACTCCCTCGCTGGTTGAAGCCCATACGCTTCACTCAAAACCAACTTACCGATCCCAGATACCTGATTCCTAGTCTCGAACCCGCGTCCGATCCAACAACGGAAACAGCACCATGGCAATCAACGAGTTCGCCACTGCCTTCACCAGTTCCGCCAGCCAACTCCACTCCAGGTTCAGCCCCAGCAAAATGCGATAAATCGAAAAGTAAATCACGCTCGACAGCAGCGAAAGCACAAAAGTCACCATCATGCGGAACGTGTGGTTCTCCACGTCTATGCGCACCCCTACCGAGCCGGCCAGAAATCCAGCCACCGTCTTGGCGATGCCGTTGACGCCGATGGCATGGCCGGTGAGAGCATCCTCAAAGAGGCCCATCCCCGCGCCCATCAGCGTTCCTTGAATGGGGTTGCGCCGGGCCAGCGCGAAATAGACCGTCACCACCAGCGGCAAATCGAACCATGTAAAGCCCCTCACCAAACGTGGCAGCCATGCCTGCAGTACCAGCGCCGCCAGCGGCGTCAGCCCATACACCAGAAACGGATAGCTGTGTACGCCCATGTCGCGGCGATAGTCGGCGCCTAGCAAGCTCATGGCCGGGTCTTCCCTCCTGCATGGGCCGGCGGCGGATTGGCCTTCTGGCCTGATTTCGATTCTGGCTTTGATTCAGGCTTCAATCCACTCTTGGGCGCAGGCTTCTTTTCTTGGCCGGCAGGCGCTGACGTTTCCCCGCTCTGCGGCGACCCCGTCCCCACCGTAAAGCGGTCAGGATGCTGCGGGTGAAGCAACTTGGGAACCGGTGGTGGTGCTGCGGTCACGGGCGTGGCGCTTTGTCCGGGCTGGGCCTTGCCCGGCGCCGTCCCGGCAGCCGGATTCGCCGCGGGGGGCTGCACCGGCGCATTGGGATCGGTAAGCCCAGGCAGCCGTTCCGCCATCACTTCGGATGCCTTTTTCTGTTCCTTGTTTGCCTCGGCAATGGCCGCAGCCTGGGCGCCTTTCAGCATCTCGCTCGTCGCCATGTCCTGCTGCTCCTCAGCCGGAAAGCGCGGCTCGGTCGAGGTAATCACCAGCACCTCGTCCAGCCGTTCGAGATGAGCCGCAGGCTTTACGATCACGTCGATAAACGAGTCGCGGTCGGGGTCCGGCACTACCTTTTCCACCACGCCCACCGGCAGCCCGCGCGGAAAGATCAGGTCGCCCCCGGCGGTCAGCACTTTCTCTCCCGGCTGAATGCGGTCGTCCTTCAGAATGTCCACAATCTGCGGCCGGCCGGCGGCGTTGCCGCGCAGAATCCCGCGAATCCGCGTCGTCTCCAGAATCACGCCCGCGCCGCTGGTCTGGTCGTTGATGGCCAGAACCTGCGCGGAATGTGGAAAGACCTCGCGCACCTTGCCCACGATGCCGTCCGGCGTAATCACGGCCATGTCGCGCTCCAGTTTATTGTCGGCCCCTTTGTCGATATAGAAAACCCGCGAGGAATCGCTGCCGCTGGTTCCTATGGCCTGCGCGGCCTGCGTCTTGTAAATGTATTTCTGCTGGAAGTCCATCAGCGCCTGTAGCCGCTCGCCCTGTTTGGCGTCTTCCAGCAGGGATGCCTGTTCCAGGCGGAGCCGGTCGATGGTCCTCTGCAAATCCTGATTCTGCTCACGAATGTGGCGCAGGTCTATGTAGTTTTGCCACAAGCTTACTGTGCCCAGCCTTGAGGCATGAAAGGCTTTTTCCGGGGGCGTCACCACCGTATCGGCCCACAGCCGGAGCAAACGCACCCCCGGCGCATCTTGCGGGTCGAGCGAGTTGCGTCCGCTGTCAGTGCGGCGCACCTGCATGGCCAGCCCTATAATCTGCGCCAACAGGATAGCCAGCAGCACCAGGAGATTTCGATAGCGGACAAAGAACGATTCCATGGCGAAGGCTCGGCCTGGGAAAACATTAAATGAAAAGAAAGAGCGAGTACCCCGGATTTGGTTTTTCAAGCCTGGAACAACAACTGATCCCTGACTCCTGACCCCTGTCAGTCGATCTTGATCTTGCGCAGCAGCTTGAAATCGGAGAGCATCTTTCCCGTGCCCAGCACCACTGAGGCGAGCGGATCGTCGGCCACCGAAACCGGCAGTCCGGTTTCCTCGCGGATGCGCTTGTCCAGGCTCTTCAGCAGCGCGCCTCCGCCCGTCAGCACAATGCCGCGGTCGCTGATATCGGCTGAAAGCTCAGGCGGCGTGCGCTCCAGCGCCACGCGGATGGCGTTCATGATCACCGCGATGCACTCGCCCAGCGCCTCGCGAATCTCGCTGTCGTCGATGGTGATGCTCTTGGGAACGCCCTCGATCAGGTTCCGTCCCTTGATCTCCATGCTGAGCGGCTTGTCCAGCGGGAAGGCCGACCCGATCTCGATCTTGATTTGTTCGGCGGTTCGCTCGCCGATCAGCAGGTTGTACTTGCGCTTCAGATAGTTGGTGATCGCCTCATCCATCTGATTGCCAGCCATGCGCACGGAGCGCGAGTAGACGATGCCGGAGAGCGAGATGACGGCAATATCCGTAGTCCCGCCGCCAATGTCCACCACCATGTTGCCCCCCGGCTCGGTGATGGGCAGGCCGGCGCCGATGGCCGCCACCATGGCCTGCTCGACGAGATAGACCTCACTGGCCTTGGCGCGGTAGGCCGAGTCCTCGACCGCCCGCTTTTCCACCTGCGTAATCTCTGAAGGTACGCCGATTACGATTCGCGGATGCACCAGCATCTTGCGGTTGTGCGCCTTCTGGATGAAGTAGTTCAGCATCTTTTCGGTGACTTTGAAGTCGGCAATGACGCCGTCCTTCATCGGCTTGATGGCCACGATATTGCCGGGCGTGCGGCCCAGCATATCCTTGGCCTCCTTGCCCACCGCTTCCACTTCGCCCGTGTTCTTGTTGATGGCAACAATGGAAGGCTCGTTGACAACGATGCCTTTGCCGGCCGCAAAGACTAGCGTATTGGCGGTGCCTAAATCGATAGCCAGGTCGCTGGAAAACATGCTGAACAGCGAACGAAGACCGTGCGACCGCGTGGAGCGCGAGGGATAACTATTCAGAGACATTGAAGATCGGTTCTACCTCAACGCTTATTGTACCGTCCGGGGCCCAATGCGGCACCGGCGTTCCGCGCCGTGGCGCAAAACAACATCCCGGCTCCAACCCGATGCGATAAACTCAGTTGTCTGCCAAACCCGCTCCGCCGCTGGTTGTCCGGCTTACCGTTCGGCTTCCACCAGAGGCAAAAAACGCGGGCGATGGCACTTGAAAGGTCATTGACATGGGAGAAAAAGACAGAATTTTCAGCGCGTTAGGATTGGGGGCAACCCTTTCGGGCGCGAGTTACGGGGATCAGTGGTTTGCGAGCAGTGGCGACTGGATCGAATCCCACAACCCGGCCACTGGGGAATTGCTGGCCAAAGTCGAACAGGCAAGCGAGGCCGATTACAACACCGTTGTCGGGCAGGCGACGAAAGCGTTCGAGTTTTGGCGCGCACTGCCTGCTCCCAAAAGAGGCGAAATCGTGCGCCAGTTAGGGGTTGCGCTGCGCGAGAAGAAGGATGCGCTGGGGCGGCTCGTCGCGCTGGAAATGGGCAAGATCCTCACCGAAGGCCTGGGGGAAGTGCAGGAAATGATCGACGTCTGCGACTATGCAGTCGGTCTCAGCCGGACGCTTTCCGGTCCGACACTCCAGAGCGAGAGGCCGATGCACCGCATGATGGAGCAGTGGCACCCGCTCGGGCCCATCGGTGTCATTACCGCCTTCAACTTCCCGGTTGCGGTCTGGTCGTGGAACAGCGCATTGGCTTTTGTCTGCGGCGATCCGGTGGTGTGGAAGCCTTCAAGCAAGACACCGCTTTGCGCCATCGCATGCCAGAACATCATCCGCGACGTGCTCCGGGCCAATGGTGTTCCGTTTGGAGTGTCCTCTGTGGTCGTCGGACGCGGGTCCACCGTCGGCGAACGGATTTTGGCCGACAATCGCCTCCCCCTCATCAGCGCCACCGGATCGGGCCGGATGGGCAGGCGCATCGCTCAGGTTGTCGGCGCCCGTCTGGGCCGCACAATTCTCGAGCTTGGGGGCAACAATGCTCTGATCATTTCAGAAAAGGCCGACCTGACAGCAGCGCTGGCATCGTCATTCTTCGGCGCTGTCGGCACAGCCGGGCAACGCTGCACCTCCACGCGCAGGCTGATTATTCATGAGGGCGTCTACGACACATTCGTTCACAAGCTGATTGGTAATTACGAAAAAGTGAAAATTGGCGATCCACTCGATCCTGAAACCTTGATGGGGCCGCTGATTGATGAAGCGGCCGTATCGGACTATGAGAACGCGCTGGTTGCTGCCGACCAGCAGGGCGGAACGGTGCTTTACGGGGGCAACGCCCTCGATCCGCCGCCGTTTGGCAGACGGACCTTCGTTCTTCCCACCATTGTCGAAATCCGCAATCACGCCGAGATCGTGCAAACCGAGACCTTTGCCCCCATCCTTTACGTGATGAAATACCGGACCATCGACGAGGCGATTGCATTCCACAACGCGGTTCCCCAGGGCCTGTCGTCCGGCATCTTCACTGACAGCATGGCCGAGGCGGAAAAGTTCCTCAGCTTCAAGGGCTCCGACTGCGGCCTCGCGAACGTGAATGTGGGCACCTCAGGCGCGGAAATCGGCGGCGCCTTCGGCGGCGAAAAGGAGACCGGCGGCGGCCGTGAGTCAGGTTCGGATTCCTGGAAAGCTTACATGCGGCGCCAGACCAGCACCATCAATTGGGGCGGTGAAATTCACCTTGCGCAGGGAGTGGAGTTCCACTCGTAATCCCAGCATCTACAGGATTACAGGAACCCCGGCTCAACACCCGGAAGGCCGGGAACCAGACGCTACAACAGGCCGCCGGCATCGGTCGCGTGGCCGGCCGAAACGAAACGAGAGGATGGAACCTTGGAAGAGGAGAGGTTTGCCGCCTGGCAGAAGGACGTTGGCGAACCGGAGCCCGGCTATGATGAATGATTCCGCGCCAGCGTGAAAGAGGCGCTTGCGGATACCTCGCCGGGCGTTCCGCACGAGGTGGTCGTTAAGGAAATTGCGAATCTATTGTGCACCGCGCGAGAAGCCAAGAGACTGAAAGCCAGCGCATGAAATTGATCTGGGGTCTCCGCGCAAGTAGTGCCTACTGCCTATCTATTCATTCTGGCGCGCAACGCGCCCAGGCGAGCTTGCGTGAGTATGCAGTTCGCCGCACGGTCGCACCGGTAATGGATGCTGACGGGATAATCCTGCCATTTGGGGTCAGCGCCTTGCCCGCCTGTCTTGTCGAAGTAGAAAGTCTTTCCTCCGCGAGTTTCGATAACTCCACGGGACGCGTCAAATTCCACGATTGAATCGTCTCCCTCCGTGGAAAATGGCAAGAGCCTTATCGCTGATTTAGGAGCTTTCGGTTTGCGAGCGGCAAGCTCCGCGGCGTTCAGCCGCGCCTCGTTCGCCCGGACCTCGTCCTGAAGTTTCTGCAATTCATCCTGCACGGCAATGGCTGGAAAGTTGGACGAAAAACTCCAGGCGAAAATGTTTCCATAGGCCTTCTTTGAACAAGGAATCTCGCCTTCGGCATGGATGGACGCGATCTGTCCATCCTCCCCGATTTGATTCTGGAAGATATCCTTGTCTAGCTCTCGTTCAGGTTCCTCAGCTTCAAATCGTGCGCGATCGATCCTTTGCGCAAACTGTTCGCTGGAGATGCTGCCCTCATCTGTCTCGCCGGTC
>Ga0224555_1000627_pt1 | contig 54419 bp, 51 predicted proteins | sample 714S23034metaG_FD_180687 | JGI IMG/M metagenome (GOLD analysis project Ga0224555, IMG submission 180687) | Peat soil microbial communities from Stordalen Mire, Sweden - 717 S2 30-34 | ecosystem: Environmental > Terrestrial > Soil > Wetlands > Peat | place: Sweden: Norrbotten County, Stordalen... | reverse complement strand
TTTCGCGGATCCCACTGTCCTCGCCCGCTGCTGGCCCGCGGAGGGAACCATCGTGGCCTTGCCGCACACATGGTCACCGCCTGCGATTTTTCAGTAGTTCTACCGTTCTACCACGGGCTGCTAAGGCTCCTGTCTCCGAAGAGATCCTCAAAGAACAATTCGGCCCACATCTGAATTACAAACCGCCCGGCGGTTGGAAACGACGAATCCGTACATCCAGCGGAGAAGCTAGTCAAAACACATTGTTGCTTTTGCGGACAGCAGTGCGGAATCCAATTAAAGGTCCGCGAAAATCGGGTGATCGGGTTCGAGCCTTGGGAGGAGTTCCCCTTTAACCACGGCATGCTTTGCCCAAAAGGGGTGAAGCGTTATCTCCAGGGCAATCATCCAGACCGTCTGCTGGCGCCATTGATGCGCAGTGAGAAGGGATTTCGTCCCACGTCTCGGGACGAGGCATTGAACTTCACGGTCAGCAGGATGCGCGAGATCCAGGAGAAGTATGGCAAAGACGCCGTCGCTATATATGGAGGCGCGTCGCTTTCGACCGAGAAATCCTATCTGCTCGGTAAATTTGCCCGCGTAGCCTTAGGAACCCGTCACATCGATTACAACGGGCGATTATGCATGGTTTCTGCTGGGACGGCCTACAAACTTGCGTTCGGCGTCGACCGAAGTCCGATCCCTTGGAGCGAGATCCCCAAAGCAGAAGTGTTGTTTGTGATCGGCGCGAACATCGGCGAGTGTGCTCCCATCACGACCGACTACATCTGGCGCTGTCGCGATAAGGGCGGAAAACTTATCGTCGCCGATCCCCGAATGACACCCATTACGCGGAACGCCGATCTCTATCTTCCGCTACGTCCGGGAACCGACCTAGCGCTATTGATGGGAATGCTGCATGTAATTCTGCGCGACGGCTTGGAGGATCGCGAATTCATCTCCCAATACACCACGGGATTTGAAGCCGTCGCCGAGTCCGCCAGGCAGTGGGATCTCCGCAGGGTAAGTGAAATGACGGGCGTGCCGCCCGAGTCCATTGAGAGGGCGGGGCGGTGGATTGGAAAGTCGAAGCGGGCCATCATGATGCACGCTCGCGGCCTGGAGCATCAGTCCAAAGGCGTGGAAAATTGCCTGGCTGTGCTCAACATTGCCCTTGCTACCGGCAACATCGGGCGCGAGGGCGCGGGGCCCACGATGATTACCGGCCAGGGAAACGGACAGGGCGGGCGCGAGCATGGGCAGAAGTGCGATCAACTTCCCGGACAGCGGTCCCTCGCTGATCCCGCCGCTCGCGAGTACGTTGCCGGCGTCTGGGGTATCAAGCCCGAAGAACTTCCCCAGCCGGGCTACAGCGCGCAAGAAATCATGAACGCTATCCACAGCGGCGAAATTAAGGGACTGCTTTGCATGTGCTTCAACCCGCTGGTTTCGCTTCCAGATGCGAACTTCACCCGCGAGGCGCTATCGAAACTGGAGTACTTCGGCGTAGTCGATTTCTTTCTCTCCGAAACTGCCCATCATGCCGATGTCGTTCTTCCGGGCAGTCTGCATGAAGAAGAAGATGGGCTCGGTTGCAGCACCGAGGGCCGCGTAATTCACTGGAAGAAGAGCGTTGATCCGCCCGGCGATGCGCGATGCGATTCCGACATCATCATTGATTTGGCACACCGACTGGGGCGCGGCCAGTACTTTCCATTCGAGAATCCCGCCGACATTCTCGAAGAGCTGCGAGTCGCCTCGCGGGGCGGTGTAGCCGACTACTATGGCATCACTTACGAGAGAGTGGACGAGCAGATGGGTATTTTTTGGCCCTGCCCGTCCCTCGACCATCCCGGAACGCCGCGCCTATTCGTCGACAAGAAGTTTTATACCCACGACGGCAAAGCGCATTTCAACGTCACGGAGTGGCGACCCAGCGGCGATCCGATCAATGAAGAATACCCGTTGTTCCTGACCACCGGCCGAGTGGTCAGCCAATATCTCTCGGGAACGCAAACCCGCCGTATCGGCGCGCTAGTGGACCAGAATCCGGAACCTCGGGCGGGGATTCATCCTCGCCTGGCTGAACAGTATGGAATCAAAGACGGAGACTGGATTGCGGTGAGGACGCGACGCGATGATCTGACGGTTCGTGTCATGGTAGTGAAAACCATCCGCCCCGACACGGTTTTCATTCCATATCACTGGGCTGGCATTCGCAGTGCCAACCGGCTCACCCACCGCACGCTCGATCCTCGCAGCAAGATCCCAGAGTTTAAGGTTTCGGCGTGCTGGATTGCCAAAGCCAAGGGACCTGATGAGTCTCCCGACGATCGTGGCGCGCACAAAAACGGCGCATCGCGGGGAGGCGCCTAGTGTTCGGCTACGAATTCTATGTCGATCCTTCGCGCTGCATTGGCTGCCGCTCCTGCTTGCAGGCCTGCGAGGAATGCGATACACACCGAGGAAAGTCGATGATCAACTTCGACTTTATCGAGCGGGAAGAGAGCATCCGCTCCGCCGCGTACGTATGCTGGCATTGCGACGAGCCTACCTGTGCTCAAGTCTGTCCAGCAGATGCCATCAAGAAGGGCGAAGATGGAATTGTCCACTCCTCACTCAAACCGCGCTGCATCGCCTGCAACAACTGCGTGTTGGCCTGCCCCTTCGGCATCCCGAAGATGATGATTCCCGAGCAGCAGATGATGAAGTGCGACATGTGCTATGACCGCACTTCCATCGGCAAGCGCCCGATGTGCGCGACCGTCTGTCCGAGCCAGGCACTGTCTTACGTTGGACCAGAGGAGATTGCCAGCCGCCGCGAGAAGCCAACAAATATTTTCTATTTCGGCAGCCAGAAGATCACGACCAAGGTTTACATGATGGCTCCAGCCGAACGAGAGGCCATCGCTTTGGATGTTGTGGATTACATGTGGGAGGAGAACCATGAACTGGTTGCGGCGAGGGACTAGCGAACCCCTTTGGAAGGAAGAGTTCTCGGTTCGCACCGCGGATGAACGCTATGTCACACGTCGCCAGCTCACCAAGTTCCTCGTGCTGACGAGCCTCGGCATGTTCGTGGGCAACATTTGGATTCTGGTTCGTTCTATTTTCTACAAGGCCCCCGTCTACCCGCAGCAACCTGTTGCCCAACTCGGCGAAATTCCGGTTGGCGGGGTGAAGCTGTTCAACTATCCGACGAAAGATGACCACTGCATCATGATCCGCACGGCCGAGGATGAATATGTAAGCTACAGCCAGAAGTGCACTCATCTTTCATGCGCGGTCTATTATTCTCAGGCGGAAAACAGACTTGAATGTCCGTGCCACCAGGGCTTCTTTTCGATCAAGGATGGCACCGTCCTGCAAGGGCCTCCGTCGCGCCCGCTGCCGCGTATTGTCCTCGAAACACGCGGCGAACAATTAGTTGCTATTGAGGTAAAGGGTTAACGCCATGCCGACTTCGAACGACCTGCCTCCTCAAAATCGTGGCCTGACCGCGATCGCGGGAGCGATGTCTCTCATCGTCGTCCTCCTGATCGTGCAGATCTGGCTGTTGAGCGCTGCTCTGGAATCTTTTCTGGCGGGCAATCATCACAGTGCGCTCCCAGCCGCCATATTCTCTGGAGTGATGTTCTTGATCTGTCTGGGCCTTTATCTTTTTGTCGACCGCGTGGATTCCGAAGTGCGCGGCTCCAGCAACGGTCGTTAATCCCTTCCGTCGCTTATAGAGATAGTATCCTTCGAATCTGCCCCGTGACATTAGTCACATGCGTCCGGTCACAACTCTGTCAGGCTTGTTTTCATAGGAATGTGCCGTAAGCAGGCGCAAGAAAAGCTGAATGCAAAGCACCGAACAAGAAATGAGGCCAGAAGAGAGTGGGAGCAGCGACTATCTTCGCGAGAACTCCAAAAAGGGTAACCTGCCCTGTGGAGCGCGATACTGCTTCCGCTGCCACGAAGAATGTGGAGTGCTTGTTAACGCCTACATCATGCGGGATATCGCGAACGAGTCAAGCGCAGACGATTTCTAGCTGGTGCTGCTCCAGTAGCAGTGGATACTTTGAACCATTTGAGGAGAGTTTGTCATAGGAGTTGCTGATGCCTGTACAAATTGGAGCCCAGTCGCACAGCTTTTCCGATCCTACCGATTTCTTGTCGGACTGTCACCGTCGCATTGAGATGTTCCTCGGAACTCTCGAACGAGTAGCGTCGGTCATCGATCGGCCGCTGACCGAAGAGACGCGTCCTGCTCTAGAATCTGCGCTGCGCTACTTTCGAGAAGCAGCGCCCAAGCATACTGCGGACGAGGAAGAGTCCTTATTCCCGCGTCTGCGTCAGATGCATCTTCCGGAAGTAGAAGGCGCGATTGAGAGGCTTGAACTTCTCGAACAAGACCACATCGTGGCCGGATCTTTGCACGCAGAGGTGGAAGAGCTAGGCCAGCTCTACCTCGCGACTGGAAGCTTGGAAGCCGCAGGCGTCGAAGCGTTCCGAAAAGCAATTGCCAGTCTTGTTTCCATATACAAACAACATATCGGAATCGAGGATAACCAGGTGTTCCCTCTGGCAGCGCGATTGCTGTCTTCAACCGATAAACTCGCTATAGCAAATGAAATGGCTGCCAGGCGTAAACCAAGACTGGTCACCTCAACCTCAGGATTTACCGAGTAAGCGTTCCGATTTGGAACAATCGATCAACTAACGCACCTGATTCTGATCTTTGGCGAATCCTGTTCCCGCCGGATGCAAACTCGACACTCGTTCGCTGTCCAGTAACGATTCCTAACGCTTCTTACAAGGCTTTTCGAGGGCCACCCGCGTCTTGTAAGTTGTTGAAATTACTTATCTTCTTGGGCTCATAACCTGCCGCTCCTTAGGATTCCCAAGAGTTCCTCGGGAATTCCTGATCGAGCTTTTGCAAATTGGGCGTCCGGCGCAGCAATGTGCCGGAAGATCACTCGTCAAAGCGTCAAAGTCGGTGAAACCTAAGTCGCGCGAGCGATAAGGCAATACCGAACCAAGCCCCCGGAATGGTGGGGGAAGGCGTAGAGACTGGATGGCGAGCATCCCATGTGGATGAAGGTACAGTCCGACTCTCATCGAAAGGTGAGTCAGATCGCATAACCCAAAGGTCGGCGGTTCAAATCCGCCCCCCGCAACCATGAACGCCACTGCCGAAATGCAGTGGCGTTCGCCTCTTACAGATCAGAAAGCTGCGCTGTCAACGACCCGCCCGTACGCTAGATGCGACGTTCCGTCGTCCTCAGGACCCGCCGATGGCGAGTTGGTTGACACCATTTCACATTGTCCGACATTCGCAACGGCCCTCTTCAGGGTTCCGTATAATTCACCTGTGCTCATAACCGATTCCAAGATGGCACAGGGAGCGCTATTACCAGACCCGTCTTATGGCAGCACCACAAGTAGAACTCAGTATTGACGAGTACCTCCGCAAGAGACTGATGCCGGTTGAGGGTGCGATCCCCCAAATTGCCAGCATCGATATGTACGGCAACTCCATTCCTGCCGGGCCGGTGGGCGGCGATCTCTTTGAGTACATCAACTTTCAGCAGCGTTACAACATCGACGCGCGCATCGCGCGTGCTCTCAAGCTGTCCAAAGCGTATCTGGAGCCTCTCCCCCCCGATCAGAGCCCGCGAAACTCAGTGGATGCGCATGTGGAGTGGTTGCGGTCGAAGCCTGGCTACAGTGAGGCTGTTGCAGCGGAATACAGAAGAGCAAAGAGGTCAGAGCAACTGAGAATCGCCGAATATTTGCAGGAACTCCACACGACCGCGGGAGTGCTATTGGTGGACGCTCAGGGGCACGGCGTTATCTCGGCGAAGATTGCTTCAACCGTCCACGACACCTTCCATGCATTCATGCTGGCGGAGCTAGATCGGAACGGAAGAACGACGCCCGATATGTTCGAGAAGATCAATCTGAGGCTCGGACAGTCCGTTACTGCACGAAACGCTTTGGGCTGGGATAAAGATGACAATTCGCGCGAAATCGCGACGATGCTCTACGGTGAGATACGCCCCAGCGGGCATTTCCGCTTCGTAAATTTCGGCCACCCGCCCCCGTTAGTATTCTCCGCGGAGTACGAGAGGTTCGTGGAGATCGGTAAGGCGAGCATGGCGCAGTTCCTACCACTCGGATTAGCGATTCCGGAGGACAATCCAGACCGGAACAGGTATCTCTCCGTGACGCCACGGACGCGCAAAATGGACTCGTCCGACGTGGGAGAAATTACGCTCATGAGTCCCGGAGACATCCTCTTCCTTTATACCGATGGGGTCTACGACGGCAGCGATACTCAGGACCGGCTGCAGATCGAACAGGTAATCCGTGAACACCGAGATGAGCCTGCAAAAGAAGTTTGTAACGCGATCCTGGAGCATGCGGTTAGGCAAGACGAGAACCTAGCGCAGGCGAGTGAAGCAGATCGTATCGACGACAAGACCGTTTTTGTCATCAAGCGTAGGTGAAAGATCCCGGTTGTCCTCAAAAAACATCTGTCAGCACCTGAAACCCGCGCAATTTCCTCAGTGCCAGCTTTGCGAATGTTGCTTCTCGAAAACTTTGTGCTTCGTCAGCAATGGGCCGCTCGCGAAGAGGTTTCCGCGACACTGTATAGAAGAGCCACTCTGTTCTGTGTGAAAATACTTAGGATGAGTGATTGAACGCTCAGAGGGAACCGATGGCCGCTCGTGACGTTTGACGATCCTCAAGTCTTGGCGCGGATCAATTCTGTCTTCGTGACCGTCGAGTCCTCGAAGAAGACGATGAAAGAGCCCGGCGGACGGAGGGTACTGTTTGCCTTTCTTGGGGACGAGCCCAACCATCCCTGAGCGCTAATGCTGCTCAAGCTGTGCTCACTCGAACTCGATCATCACAATCTCAGGATTCGACCCCAGCCGCAGCGGCGGCCCCCAGGTTCCTGCTCCACTCGAAGTGAAAACCTGCATTTCCCCAATCCGGCTGAGGCCGTACACAAACTGCCGGTAAATCCGCCGCGCCATCCAGTTCCAGGGAATAAACTGCCCAACGTGCGTATGCCCGGATAGCTGCAGAGAAACGCCCGCAGCCTCCGCGACCTCCGGACGGTCTGGCGCATGCGTCAGTAAGATGCTCGCGCGGTCGCGGTCGACGCCGATGCCGTGCAACACCGACGCGAGATGCCCGTCCCGCGTCGCGGTCCGGTACGGTACACCAATAATCTGCAAGCCGTCCGCTTCCACCTTCTCATTGCTGAGCACGCGCACTCCAGCCGCCGCGATGGCCCGCAGATATTTGCTGTCGTCCGCAAATTGCTCGTGATTTCCCGCGACAAAATACACGCCGTGTGGCGCCGTTAGCTCGTTCAACGGTTCCGCTGCTCGCCCGGCGTCAATGGCCGTGCCATCAAACAAATCGCCGGCGATAAAAATCAAGTCCGGATCTTCTTTCACAATCTTCGCAACCATGCGCCGCAGAAAACTCTCGTTTCGCACGTGACCCAGATGCAGATCGCTGATCAGCGCCGCTCTTCGCCCGCGCCACGCCTCCGGCAAGTTCGCGAGCTTCACCGTGGTTCGCGTGATTCGAGTCCAGCTTGCATTGAAGACCCCGTAGAGTCCGGCCACTACTGCAACACCGAACAGCAATTCCACGATCCGATGGAAGGTCACATCCAGCCCTGCCAGCCGCGCCAGTCCGAAAACAATCCAGGAAGAACCCGCTGCGAGGAAGAGAAAGGTCAGCAACCCCAGCCAAACTGCGGCGGCCCGGTAAAAGACGCGCAGAGGCGCATTTGTATAGCGAAAGGCGAGTAACGAAGCAGCGAGAAAACTGATCGACAAAACTCCGAGGACCAATTCGGTCCACGGCGCTCCATGGGCATCGCTTCCAGTCGGCGAAAATGTCCACGTCTTATAGAGGAGAAAATGCGTCAAAAAAAGAACCGACTGAAAAACTGCTATGAAACCGATCAACCCTTTTCGTACCTTCATGGTGGATTAGATTCCTCAACCCGGCATTCGTATTCACTAATCCGAATTGCGCTCGCGCGGTTGACTCCGCATGCGAAAAATCGGTGAAATTACGCCAAAGCTCCGCAGCCTGGTGAGATGGCTCGCTCAAAGCAACTCACCATGGACCGGCGATAAGCGTCGTATACCGGCGCATCCTGGGGGGTTCAAGAATTCCGTTTCAGGGGTTACACTACCGCCACAAAGTGGAGGCCACGTATGCCCGGACCCCGCTCTCACGGACTCCCCAGCCCCAGTGTTTGCGCCGTGATTGTCATTGCCATGTTGGCGATGATCGTTATTCCCGCATCCTTTACTCTGCGCACGGTTGAATCTCCCGTCCCGCTCATGCCCGTCAACCAGCACTCCACACCACACGGCTATACCATCAGCCTTCTCCTGTTCATCTTTCCGATCGCGCTCATTGCAGGGTGGTTTCTGCCGAACGAGGGTTTGCACATTCCGCGGCGCGCTTTCTGGTGGACCCTTGCCATCCTCGTTCCGCTAGGCTTCTTGCTGGACTTCGTTTTCGCGCAGTGGTTCTTCGACTATCCGAACGTTGGAGCGACCCTGGGCATACCCGCCCCCGCCTTCGGCAGGCCGGTTCCCGTCGAGGAGTATGTTTTTTATTTGACTGGCTTTCTCGCAGTTCTTCTTCTGTACGTATGGCTCGGCGAGTTCTGGCTGGCGGCCTACAACGTGCTTGACTATCCCAGTGAAGCCCGGAAGGTGCGACGCCTTCTGCATTTCCATCCCACCTCGCTGGTCCTCGCTGCCGTCCTGATCGGTACCGCATGGTTCTACAAGAAGCATCTCGCCCTAGCAGAAGACCAGGCGGGCTTTCCCGGCTACTTCACCTTTCTCGTCGTCGGAGCTTTGCTTCCGGCAATGAGTTTTTTCCCGGTGGCGCGGCGCTTCATCAACTGGCGCGCCCTCAGCCTCACCCTTTTCTTTATGCTGCTCGTCAGCCTGCTCTGGGAGGCCACTCTAGCCGTCCCCTACAACTGGTGGAGCTTCCAGCACCGTCAGATGATGGGTCTTTTTATCGGTGCTTGGTCGCGCTTGCCGATCGAGGAAGTTTGTGTCTGGATCGCCGTTACCTATGCCACGGCGATTGTTTTTGAAGTGGTAAAGGTGTGGCTGGCATCAGAGCGCTCCGTACGGGACGCCCTAATCGGTACGACTGAACCAGAGAAATTCCCTTAGGTATCGTCATCGTCGACGCTTACAACGACGGTCACGATGATCGTTGGCGGGATCGTCACTATCGCCATCACCATCGGCGTCATGTTGGCCAGAATGATGGGCAAAATCCTTCACACGGATGAGGTCTTTGGAATTACCGGAAGGGGAGCACCCGAAAGCCTCTGCTTGACCAGAATTGCCAGGAAATCAGTGAACGGCCCGATATCCTCTCCGACGCTCGCCTTCTCAAGCGTCTCCATGTAGGTCTTGCGCTGCCCGAGGCCATCATCAGGCTCATCTCAGGTGCCTCTGGTGAATTTATCACCAGCGGTCGAACGATCTCACCGAGCGCCAGTTCTCCAATAAGAGTCTCCGGCAACGCCACCGGGGATGCGACAATTACGTTCGGCGTGCCACAACAATCATCGCGGATCGGCATTGAACTTACGTCTCGCACGAGATAAATGAGAAACTTTTCTCTCAGAGCACTGCGCCCCGGCCCACGATCGGCCACAGCTCCTCAACCCGGCCGCCGCGAACCGCGACATACCAGTCGTACAAGTTCACCGTCGGATCGCAGTGGCCTGGGATAAGCTTGAGTTTGCTGCCCAGCGACAGAGCACCCGGGGCTTCGCTCACGTCCAACACTCCGTGTTCGTCTGAAGGATTGCAGTATCGAATATTCGGAAAATCTTCAAGAGTTGGCATGCCTGAGTCGAATGCCAGTGCCTTCAGCCCCGCATCCACAATGGCGCAGTTCCGTCCTGGTATGCTCATGACTTGCGTGTAGACGAAAAGGCTTTGGCGGAAGTCCGTGATCTCAGTTCCCACGTCGTTGAGGTTGCGCCGGTAATCCGCATCCATGAAAATGTAAGAACCCGCCTGCAGTTCGTTATATACGCCGCTTGCCGTCTCGAACGGATAAGTTCCCGTGCCGCCGCCAGTGACGACGTCGCACGAGAGTCCCCGACGAGACAGCAAGTCTAAGGTTTGCCGCACAGCTTCAGCACTCTGATCAATGAAAGATCGGCGCGCAGCATATGCCCGAATGTGCTGTGCCCGTCCCTGGTACGCCTGCAATCCCTTAAAGCGAAGATTGCTCGACGACTGGGCTCGCTCTGCGAGAACCAGCGCCGGTTCACCCGGTTGAACTCCGCAACGACCACCCCCAACGTCTATCTCTACAAGCACCTCAATATGCACGTCGGAGCTTCGAGCAACCGTATTCAGCTCCTCCAAATTATCCAAGTTGTCTATGCATACGGCCACAGTCGCCCGTTGTGCGAGCGAGACTAGTCGGGCGAGCTTGCGTCGACCGATCACTTCGTTAGTGATCAACACGTCCCCGACGCACCCCCGAACAAGGGCTTCTGCCTCACTCACCTTTTGGCAACACACACCGACAGCACCAAGCGACATTTGCCGCAGGGCGATGACTGCGCACTTGTGAGCCTTGGCGTGGGGACGCAACCGCATGCCCTTATCAGATGTTTCTCTGGCCATCTGCCCGAGGTTCCACTCGAACGCATCAAGTTCCACAAGCAGAGCCGGGGTATCCACCTCCTCAAGGGCCATTCCAACCTCAGCCGGTAGATATTCAACAGCCAAACTTCACCTCCTCACAGGCCTGCAGGGCAGGCCAAAGCAAAAGCACCAACACCGCAACGCGCCGACAGCATTCGCCGCCATTGCATCCTTTTAGGACCGCGTTCCAACGATTTTTCTGTTCTCCCAATGCGTTTAGCGATGGTCGGAGTGTGGCAAGTCAGGCAACTTCCAATGTCTTCTCAGCTCCTCGTATTGTGGAAACGGCAACTGTACAAGTAATGGCTTTCTGGCCGGATCAAGCCATGCGAGCAGGGATTCAAGTTGCTCCTGCGGCATAGCCGTACAGCCCGTGGTCCCCTTGCCACGGCCGAGCCAAATGTGCATGAAGACGCATGACCCGCTGCCGGGAGTCACTGGATTCGCGTTGTGGTCGACTACGATTCCCCACCGGTACAGCCCATCGGATAGCAACATATGTTCAGAACTGTTCCAGTCTGGCGAAACGGCTGCACGATCCACAACGCGGTTGTAGAATTTCGAACCAGGATCATCCACACATTCGACGGATTGCGTGAGGTTTACGTAAGGCATTCTCCATCCCGTTTGCTTCTGGGCTGCGTAGCCAAAGGCGGTACCCAGGCGGAAGACACCGGCTGGCGACTTGCCATCGCCCTCTTTCTTCACAGGGTCGAGAGTGCCCCGCGTCGCAAGAGTGTCGGTCGGCACCAGGCCAGCGCCCCATCCTAAACCGTTCTTTCCGACCACGATTGTTATCGGGTTGCCGACCACCTTCCATTTTTTGTGCGGCCGCGGTCGCTCATACCGCTGGAGTACTCCTTCGACTGCGTTCCAATCAGGAGTCGTGACGACAAGGATTTGGGTTGACGATTGAAGCGCCTTCTGCGGCGGCGACTGAGCCAGCGCGACCGAAGCAAAACAGACTGCGACTATGCAAGGACTAAGGAGCGTAAGTTTCATTCGTTGTCATCTTCCCCAACAGTCGGGTTGGCAGGTATATCAACAGAAATCTCCTTTGCAGCTCTGAATCGCTCGAATTGTACGTCTCGTGAGCGGCCTGAAACGGGAGGTTCTATTGTTAATGGATTGATCTTGATTGGCGATCAGATCCTTGTTGCTGAAGCAATCGGAAATCGACAATTCAACAGCGCTCACAATCGTTCGAGCCTCATTTGATCCCGAACGCTCTCTCGATTCCTGATCACCCGCGCCTTCGCGCCATCCACCAGCACCTCCGCCGGTTTGCAGCGCGTATTGTAGTTTGATCCGAGCACAGCGCCGTACGCTCCCACATCCAGAATCGCAAGCAAATCGCCTTCGCGTACGACCGGCAGTTCGCGGTCGCGCGCGAAGAAGTCGCCGGTCTCGCAGATCGGCCCGACTACATCGGTCATCTCCGTCTCCTCATTTGAGCGAACCACGGGCACAATCTCGTGATAGGCACCGTACAAGGACGGCCGCAGCAGGTCATTCATGGCCGCATCTACAATCAGAAAACGTTTCCTGTCATTGGTCTTCCTGTAGATCGCGCGCGTCAGGAGTGCGCCCGCTGGGCCCACGATCGACCGTCCTGGCTCCAGCAATAAATGCACTTTCAATCGGCGCAAGGGCTTGAGCACAGCTCGAGCGTAGGCGGAGATCCGCTGGGCGAAATTTTCCGCGGCGCCTTCATAGGAAATCCCTAGGCCACCGCCCGCATCCACATAGCGGATATCGTGTCCCTGTGTGCGGAGAGCGCGCACCAGGTCGGCAACCCGCTCCAGTGCGTCAGCGAAAGAACTGACATCCGTAATCTGCGACCCGATATGGACGCTCACTCCCGCCACCTTCAGATAAGGATGCTTTGCGGCCTTCGCGTAAAGAGTCCCAGCCTCGGGAAGGGGCACGCCGAACTTGTGCTCGAGCAAGCCGGTCGAAATATAGGGATGGGTCTTCGTCGATACGTCGGGGTTCACGCGCATCGCGATCGCGGCTTGCCTTTTCATACGTGCGGCGGTTTCGGCAAGCGCCTCCAGCTCCGAGGCGCTCTCAATATTAAACAGGAGGATTCCGGCCCGTAGTGCGAACTCCATCTCCGGCACGGTCTTGCCGACACCGGAATAGACCACGCGTTTCGCTGCCTGGCGATCCACGCGCAGAACTCGTTCGAGCTCTCCGCCGGAGACGACATCGAACCCTGCACTCGCGCGCGCGATTAAGCGCAAGATCGCCAACGAGGAGTTGGCTTTCACGGAATAACAAAGCGTGTGCGGGATCAAGCGGAAAGCGCGGGCGAATGCCTTTATCCGCTCGCGGATCATCGCCGCCGAGTACACGTAGAGCGGCGTTCCATAACTCGCCGCGAGCCGTTCCAGGGAGACCGATTCACAAAACAAGGCGGCATGCACCCCACCACGGACCGCGCACTGGTAGGCAAAGGCGGGAGGCCGGAGGAATTCAGATGTGACGGTGCGCTTCACCAGCAATCTCCTTTTGAAGCTTTGAATTGCTCGAGTTGCACTGCTCGTGAGCGATTTCGCAAGGCCAAAGCTGCATCTGCGAGCAAAAAAGCGGAGTGATGCCGCTCCATGTTGGGCATTGCCGCGTAATTAAGATCGTTACTCGTCGATTTCTCGGACAACGCTACCTCCTCCTTCATTCTCACGATTCGGGTTTAGATCGGCCACGACCGCTGCTTCCGCGATCGCCCGGACAAAGCTGCTTCCCCTCTCATCCGCCCAGACCAACCAGCTGCGAGTTCGTAATCGGTAAAGGCCGAATATGCGGTGACATTCAGTCGCCCCCAAAGAGCGCACGTAAACAACTCTATCCCTAAGCAACGTCCCTACGCGCCAGCTATTGTTTTTTCTCCGCAGGCTCAAGCAACAAGTCCTGATAGTCGAAGCTGAAATCTGCCAGCGGAGAAACGGCGGCCATGCGTGCGCTCTCAATGCTGCCGTCCGCCTTCAGGGAGAAAGTGACAAAGGCGTCTTCGATGGTGTGATCGCGCCAGTGCGCCTTGAAAGTGTCGTACTGCCAGTGCTGCAAGTCGCCCGTCATGGTTGGCGTGTGGTCGAAGTTGATGACGAGTCTGCCATTTTCCTGGCGGATGGTGATAGGACCATACCAAGCGTCGTTGTAAGTGCCGGCATATTTCTCCAGCGGCAGGTAAGGCTTGGAATCCGCCGCTCGCGCTCCTTCTGCCTTCTTCATGGTTTCCGCGGCTTCTTTTTCCTGCATGTCTTTGACGGATTTAAAGGCGGCGATCCAGTCGGTGGATGGCAGATTGAAATAGCGATCGAGTACGTAATATAGGATGGAATCGAACGCGCCGTCTTCCTCCGCATTGGTCAGCACCACGACACCAAGATTTTCTTCAGGCACCAGCATCACGCGCGATACGAAGCCCGCGACTCCGCCGGTTTGTCCGACAAGTTTGCGGCCGTGATAGTCGAGCAGGCGCCAGCCCAAAGCGTAGTCCGCGAAATTTGGCTTCAGTCCCGCCAAGGCCGGCGGCGGGTCTGCAATCGGCAGAATCGTCTGTGGCGACCACATTTCCTTCGATTGCCGCCCGCTGAACAGTCGGCCATCGCGGTCGGCGAATTGTCCTCGGTTGAGCTGCAACTGCACCCATTTCGCCATATCGGCCGCGCATGAATTGATCGCGCCCGCCGGGCCTACGTTGTCCAACACCTCGAAGGGAATGACCTGCAACTTGTCATCGACGCGCTCGTGCGGGAAGGCATAGTCGTCGCCAGGTTTGAAATCTGCGCTGCTGATGTTGGAATGAGCCATGCCCAGCGGCGCGAAAATATGCTGGCGGATGTAGTCGTCCCACGAGACTCCCGTCACTGCGGGAACAATCTGCCCCGCGGCCACGTAGAGCAGGTTGTCGTAAGCGTAGTGGCTGCGGAAGCTCGACGCCGGCTTCATGAAGCGCAGTTTGTAAATGATTTCGTCGCGCGTGTAAGTGGACCGCGGCCAGAGCAGCAGATCGCCTTCGCCAAGTCCCATGCCGCTGCGGTGGGTGAGCAGGTCGCGGATGGTCATTTCGTGCGAAACATAAGGGTCATACATTACGAAGCCCGGGAGACGCTGATAAACAGGATCATCCCAGGAGAGCTTGCCCGCATCTACCAGCCCGGCGAGTGCAGCGGTGGTGAAGGCCTTGGTGTTCGACCCGATGCCGAACATGGTGTGCTCGTCGACCGGAGTGGGATCGCCCAGTCTGCGTACGCCATAACCTTTCGCCAGCACTACTTTGCCGTCCTTCACGATCGCCAACGACAGGCCAGGCACCTCGAAAGTCTGCATGGCGCGAGCAACCCACGCATCGAGATCAGCCGGAGGCGCGATTTGTGCGGACGCTGTAGCGGTGAAAAGAATGCACAGAGCAAGCGCAGCCAGTGTGCGGTCGAGCTTCATGGGGATCCTCCTGCCTGTCCGCAGGTTCCGGTTCCAGGCGTCAATGGTTGTGACTCAATGCATTCGCGTCAGTATTTCGGGCATCAAGGACGAACAGGCAACCCAGGGCTTGTGGATACGGCTTAGAAAAGCACGGGCACAAGCCGTCCAGCACTACCAGCGGGACACCGCCCTGTAGCTGGGTGGCAATAGCATTCGATAAGGCAGCCCCTGGTCGAGGTTCAGGTAAGAAGTGTAGGTGTGCGGCCTGGCGAATGATCGCTGGGCCGCACGAGAGCATGCCATGCAGGATCAGAATCGATAAGTCAGAGCAAATTCCATCACGCGTGGCTTGGTTAGCGTTTGGGTGTAATTTCCAAACGTGTTCGATACATCCCACTCGATGCTGCTGAATCTGGTAGTACAGGGGGACGACGCTGTGCCTGTCGAGTGTGGGGAGGTCCACCGAACTCTCCAAATTGTATCGACAACTAGGCCTTTTATCACTACTGCTCGCTCCTTGTCAAGGATTGTTTATCGGTCGAGAATGTTCATCCCAGTATTGCAACATCTGTTGCGATAGACTATTCTCCCGGTGGCGACACACACTACACGGCTTTGTTGGGCCGCTGGAACAGAAACCTATGGTATTCAAACAAGAACTACGGCAGCCTGGTACTTACGCAACGTTTGTATCGCAGTGATTGAGGGAGTGCGAACGTTGTAATGACGCTTCGAGTCCTGAACCAGAAATCGGAGCAACTCACCAAAGCATGATGCGTCTTGTCATCGGCGGATTCGCGGTTTTGATTGCACTTCTCTCATGCTCTAATGTGGCGCTTGCCCAGGTCCCAGCCGCTGCGATCGGCACTCTGTTCTCGAAATTCGTTAGTGCGCACGATCCTGGTTGCGCGGTGCTGGTGATCAAGGATGGCCAGCCTGTATTCCGGCAGGGTTATGGACTGACCGATCTACGAACGTTGCAGAAGATCGGTCCGGAAACAAACTTTCGGCTGGCGTCTCTTACGAAGCAATTCACAGCTGCGGCAGTGATGCTGCTGGTTCACGATGGCAAGCTGCGGTATGAAGATCGTCTCACCGACGTCTTTCCAGACTTTCCCGCTTATGGGAAGGCGATCACCATCCGCCAGTTGCTGAACCATACTTCCGGTCTGGTCGATTACGAAGACATCATGGCAAAGGAGTATGCGGGTATTGCCGACGACAAAATCCCGCAGATCAGGGACGCGGGCGTGCTCGATTTGCTGAAGGGGCAGACGAGCACGAAGTTCACGCCCGGCACGCGCTGGGAATACAGCAATTCGGGTTATGTGGTGCTGGCCATGATGGTGGAGAAACGGTCGGGGATAAGCTTCGGGGACTTTCTGCGCCAGCGAATTTTCACGCCACTAGGGATGACGGGCACGATCGCGTACGAGAAAGGCAGGAACGAAGTCAGTCGTCGCGCCTACGGGCACACCCGGACATCGGCTGGATGGAACGAGACGGATCAGAGTTCGACTTCGGCTACTTTGGGCGACGGCGGCGTTTATACGTCACTTGATGACCTTGAGAAATGGGACGGCGCATTAGCCCGTTACACGCTGCTCACCGCAAAAGAAATGGAACCGGCATTGACTCCGGCGACCGCGGCAAACGGCGCCCCTCTGCAGCAATCGGACGGCAGCCTTGCGCCGCTCTACGGCTTCGGATGGTTTCTCAATCCGTACCGCGGGCATCGCCGCTACGCTCACTATGGGGAGACGGTGGGATTCCGAACTGCCATTCAGCGCTTTCCGGATGACCGTCTCACCGTGATTGTCCTGGCGAATCGTGCCGAGGTCGACGCACCCGCTCTCGCCGAAAGCGTGGCTGACTTATATTTCCGTAAGCGTTAGCGGGGGTACCGCGTCGTCGATAGGTCCCTTCCCCCTTCTTGGGAATTTATTCCTCATCTCGTAGTTGACGACCTTGCCCCGGAAACACTCATCCAGACCTCTTCCATGAAGTGGACGCGGGCCCAGGGCTGACCGCGGGGGATCAACCCGTCTGCTATTCGATGATCCTTTCGCCCTCGTTGCTCGCCCGGTACTTGCTAGCATTCCATGGCACACGGCGGCCACGCGGAGCATCCTCCTAACTACGGTCTTCGTGATTAGACTCTTCACCATGGGTGACAACGGCGGAGTTGGCAAGACCGGTCTGATGGTCGCCCTAGCCGAGTGGTTCGAACCCAATGAGATCCATTCACGCTGCTCGACCTCGATACCGAAAACAAGGCTCGGGGATCACTGAAGCACTTCTTCAACGGGTCTGTGGCCAAAGTGAAGATTCACACACCCGCCCGATTTCATCCTTATGGTCAAGATGGGGATTCGAGCGTCGCTCCCCGGCTGGATTATCAGGATAGCAGATTCGAATCTTCATAAATGAATCGATTCTATCGTGCAGATGATCATGATCTGGGAGCCCTTTAGAAATTGAGCCCTCGCAGTGAACTACCGCTAAATCAAGACAGATCGCTGCCTGAGAATCTAGTGTAGTGTCCGCTAATTAACTGCTCACGGGCAACCATTGTCTTCAGCAATTTCGACGCGTTTGAGTGGTCCCACTTAATTTCTCGGACACTCCACTAGTAGTTACGAAATCGCCGTCAACTCTTAAGGTATAAGAGCACGAGATCCTGTTCGCGGAGAAGTGAAGTGGTCGGGACCCCACGTCGCTGAGCCAACATCGCACGGCAACTCGCCTTCCCCCAAATTCCATTTCCAGTCATGAAAAAATCTCGTAGATGGTATCGCTATTCGGATCGTTCCTGACACTCTCCCGCCTGAGATACTTTTTTCGTGCTGATCGATATACAGAATATATAATCGATTCTATTTTGTTGTTGACAACCGAAGCTAATGGGTGTACCACTGCGGCTGTGATTTTGTTCACCACCGCGAGCGGAAACACGAGGCTCGTTGGCTCTATGCCGAGCCAGCCTAAGGGGGGATTCGGGGTGCAGCGGCCGGTTCGGTGGGATAAATCGCGTCTGCCGGTGCAGGGGTTGAATGCTCCGGATGTTTCTGTTGGTCGTGATGGTTCGACTGGCCACGACGAATTCGGAAGAGGCAATTTGGGATCTGATCGCTGCCGTTTCCGAACTCGAGAAGGAATATCCGATTCAGTGTGTTGTCGTACAGGAGGAGGAACCATGATCCGTTTTCATAAGCTCGCGAGTGTTTTGACGTGTCTCGGAACTCTTTTGCTTGCTGCCGGGCTCTTTGCACAGACTGGAACCACCTCCATCCGGGGAGTCGTCCTCGACAAATCCGGGGCAGCCGTGGTCGGGGCCAGAGTTGTTGTCGAAAATGCTGGGCAAGCATTACAACGTGAAACGCGAACCGACGATTCCGGCGAATACAAATTCCTTGGCCTTCCTCCAGGAACATACTCTCTCACTGTTGAGAAGGAAGGCTTCCGCAAGTTTGAATTGCGCGGTCTTGATCTGCTGGTCAACCTTCCGGCCACTCGCGACGTGACCTTGGCCGTCGGCGCCGTGGCGGAAAAGGTCGAGGTTTCCGCGCAAGCTGAGACAGTGAATACGACCGACGCGTCTTTGGGCGTCGCCTTCAACGAAAATCAGGTGAAGCAACTTCCGCTCGAGAGCCGGAATGTTCCCGACCTTCTGTCACTGCAGCCGGGTGTTGTTTACACTGGCAACCGGTCCGATATCGATACCGATGTGGACACTCGCAGCGGGTCGGTCAATGGATCGCACAGCGACCAGAGCAACGTCACCCTTGACGGCATTTCGGTCAACGACAAGGGTGGTCACTCGTTCACCTCGGTTCTGCCGGTCACGCTCGATTCCGTGCAGGAATTTCGCGTCACCACCAGCAACTATGGCGCGGAGCAAGGCGGTTCCTCGGGTGCGCAGGTTGCCCTGGTCACCAAGAGCGGAACGAATTCGTTCCACGGCTCCGTCTACGAATACAACCGTAACTCGTTCGTCAGTGCAAACGACTACTTCATCAAGCAGGCGCAGTTGCAGTCCGGCGAACCCAATAAACCATCCCAGTTGAACCGCAACATCTTTGGAGCTTCCGTCGGGGGCCCGATTCTTAAGAATCGGATGTATTTCTTTCTGAACTATGAGGGCTATCGCGATGCGGAAGCCGAGAGCTCTTTGCGAACCGTTCCGACCGCATCCCTGCGCGATGGGGTCATCGAATATCTCTGTCAGACGAACCCCGATGGCAGCCCCAACACGGGCCTCTGTCCCGGAAACACGATCCAGGGGATTAGCGGCGCCAACTATACGGCCCCGCCCGGTTATCAGGCACTTTCCCCTCAGCAAATCACGCAAATGGACGCGAGCCCTAACCCGCATGGCCCCAACCCAGTCGTTCTGCAGTACATGAATGGCACCTATCCCCTACCCAACGATTCGACGACCGGTGACCTTGTGAACACCGCGGGTTACCGCTTCCGGGGTAGTACACACACCACGAAGAATTGGTACATCGGCAAGCTTGACTACAATCTCACCAGCGATGCCAAACAGCGTATTTCGGTAAGTGCGGCGCTTGCCAATCAGGCCTCTGCTGGCGCCCCTTTCTTGCCGGGTACGCCGCCAGAGCAGACCACTGTCAGCTTCAACAAGGGGCTCATCAGCTCATATTCGTGGGTGATTTCTCCAACCTTGCTCAACAATTTCAGATACGGCTTTATTCGGGAGAGTCTCGGCACACTCGGTAACACCAACCAGCCGTGGAACCAGCTACTAGCTCTCAGCCAAGGCATAAATTACTCGTCGTCGTTCCAGCGGCCCATCCACAACTTTAACGACGACCTCTCTTGGGTGCGAGGAAAGCATACCTGGCAGTTCGGCTTCCAAGTCAGTATCCTGCGAAATCCCGAGAGCAATTTGAACAACTCGTTCAGCAGCGGAGTCGCCAATCCCGATTGGTTGCTAAATTCCGGACTCGCCCAGCCCAGCGCGTCGCGGCTGAATCCCTCCAACAATGGATTTCCAGCCGTGGATTCGAGCTTCTCCAGCAACTACGACTATCCCATGACGACTTTGCTTGGGATGGTGACGCTGGTGAACGCCAACTACAACTACCAGCGCAATGGCCAGGCCCTGCCACAGGGCACGCCCGTTACCCGGCGCTTCGGTGAAGATTCCTATGAAATGTACGCGCAGGACTCCTGGAAAGTGAAACCCAATCTGACCGTGAACCTGGGCCTGCGTTACTCATTACCTTCGCCACCCTGGGAGACCAATGGACTGCAAGTCTCGCCCACCTTGAGCCTCAATACCTGGTTTAACAACCGCGACCAAGGCATGCTCCAAGGCCTGCCGTCCAGCGCGCAGCCGCTCATCAGCTACAACTGGTCCGGTCCGGCGAATGGAGGCAAACCGAGCTACTACAATTGGGACTTTCGCAACCTTGCTCCCCGTCTCTCTCTTGCCTATTCCCCCGGATGGAGCGATGGAATTCTCGGAAAACTGGCTGGCGGCCCCGGCAAAACCAGCATCCGCGCGGGGTTCGCGATGATCTATGACCGCGTCGGGGAAAGCATAATGGACACCTTCGACCGCAACGGCTCCTTTGGACTGTCCACCGAATTGGAGAATCCGTCAGATGCGGAAACCTCTTTGACGGCTCCCCGTTTAACTGGCATGAATGATATCCCCCAAAAAGACTACACCGGCTACCAGATCTTCGTTCAGCCGCCGCCAAGTATTTTCCCCGTAGTTTATCCAAGCGCCTTGGCAATCACCTGGGGGATCGATGACAAACTGAAGACTCCCTATTCGTACAACATCGATTTTGCCATCAGCCGCGAACTTAGATCCGGATTCACCTTCGAGGCCGCCTACGTCGGCAGGCTCTCTCGCCGGGGCCTGGCGCAGGAAGATCTCGCGATGCCGCTCGATATCTATGACAAAAAAGCGGGTATCGATTATTTTGCAGCCGAGGTGGGCTTGGCCAAGGTTTTTCGACCGCAGCTCAATAGCGGCAACAATGCCGCGACCCTCTCGTTCAATCCGAACCAGGTGTCATCCAAGGTCCAGGCCTTCTGGACCAACCAGATCCAACCCCTCGCGCCCGGTGGCGCTTACACCATCAGTGGTTGCACCGGGACCGACAGCCACGGCAATCCCATCGTCCTGGGTACGACGAGCCCCGTGGTGGCTGCCTTCGATGTTTTCTGCAGCACCCAGTTCAACGATTCGCTCGGACTCTACAACCTGGACACCTCCGGAATTCCGGATTTCAACGGTGCGAATGGTGGCAACCCCTACTACCCGATTGAAGGGCCTAACACCTATTACAGCCAGCAATTCAGTTCCCTGTATGCCTGGCGTTCGATTGCTAACGCAAGCTACAACGCTCTGCAGATGACCTTGCGTCACCGCATGTCTCACGGCGTGCAGTTTGATTTCAACTACACCTATTCGAAGTCCATCGATCTGGCCTCGGACGCCGAGCGGATCGCACCGGCAAGCAGTATCAGTAGCCTGAACAACATCATCATTAACTCCTGGAACCCCCAGCAGGAACGTGGAGTTTCGTCCTACGATGCCACCCATCAGCTCAATGCGAACTGGATTGCGGAGCTGCCGTTCGGACGTGGTCGTGCGATTGGCAGTGGTGCCGGTAGCCCGCTCAACGCTCTCATCGGGGGGTGGCAGCTCTCTGGCCTATTCCGCTGGACCTCCGGCTTCCCCGTCAACGTCGACAATGGCTACAGCAATTTCCCGACGAACTTCGAGCAGGAAGGCAACGCGAACCTCGTCGGGCATGTGAAGACCGGTGCGTATTACCTCACGAGCGGCCCGGATGCGGGGAATGTCAACATCTTTGCCAATGGCCCCGCCGCCATTAATTCGTTCGCGCCGGCATACGCTGGTCAGTCGGGTCAGCGGAACGTCATTCGAGGCGACGGCTTCTTTGGCATAGACCTCGGACTCGCGAAGAGGTGGGCAATGCCTTGGAGTGAGAAACAAAGCCTGCAGTTCCGTTGGGAAGTCTTCAACGTCACGAACTCCGTACGCTTCGACGTGCAATCAAGCCTGTTGTCCTCTGCTCTGACGTTGGGCAGCGGTGGCAGTTTTGGGAATTATTCGGGCCTGCTGACGAATCCGCGAATCATGCAGTTTGCACTGCGTTACGAGTTCTGATAGGGGAATGGACAAGAGCTGCCTGGACGTTTGGGTCGTCCTAGCGCCCGCTCTCAGGTCTTTATCTCGTGCGGTGCCGCGCTTCCGCTAAGACCGTTCCGGGATCGGACGCCAGCCGACGCTTTGCCAAGGCTCTCCTCAGGAGATGACCCTCCTCGAATGCAAGCGGGGGACGGTCCTCAGCGATTTAACACGGGTCGATTGACGCGTTTGGGTACGCGCCTGGCGATTCGGGAGCGTTAATCAGTGCGTCTTTAAAATCCGCACTCCAAAGAGTGCTGTATTTGACTCCGGCCTTCGCCATGGATGCATTCAGATTGAGCATCCCAACCAGCCCAGGCCATTGCCCCGACCAATTCGCGATCGTAAGTATTGGACCACAATGCGTCGTAAGGCCAGGAAGGACGTGATGACTGTATTGCCAGACGGCCTCGACTACGACCAGGGGAGCTCCGGCGGGATCTGGCGAAAGACCTCGATGCCGTGGCGCTGGCTATGAATAAATCCGTGCTTCTGGACGGGATCGTAGGGATGACCTCGGTGGACGGAGCGTCATAGCCGCGAATCGCGGTCGTCACCGCCTCCTCCGCCTGCGCCTGCGCAGGCCAGCACGTTTGGTTAGCTGAGATGCGCAAGGCGCCACTCGCGATAAGGATGATTTCTTCGTGCTGCACGGCTTACCTCCTCATGAAATACAAACCGGATCACATATCTTTGCGGTTCGGCCGGAATCGGACCACATACACCAAACCAAGTAGCAGCATTCCCGAGCCCCACCAGATTCCGATGTGGAGGTGAGACATCACAACTGGATTACTCGGGGGCACAAACAATCCGTAGATTCCAGATCCGAGAATCAAGACACCGTAAATCGTAAGTAGCGATCCGATGAAGAACCAGATCGGTATAAAGTGCTTTCTCACGGCGCACCTCTCACCAGAACAACACGTTCAACAGAACAAATCCGACGGCCACCGCCGCTGCCCATGTGATCGGTCGCCGAAAGAGCGGAAAATGACCTTCGGGAGCCAATTCGGTGAATCCGTAGACCAGGCCCTTGAGTTCGTGCTCGGGCTTCGGCTTTGTGAATAGGCTAACCACCACGGTTACGACAACGTTGACAATGAGGGACCACATGGCGCGATAAACGTTTTCAGCCATGTCCTTTGCATGTTCCGAGAAGGCGACATGCCGCAATGCGCCCGGATCAACCTTTACCCAGGCCCACAACGCGAATGACGTCACGATGCCAGCCAGGAGGCCCCAAAAACCGGCAGCGGGTGTGGTTCGTTTCCAGAGCATGCCCAGGATCACCGTACCGAACATCGGAACAATGAAGAATACGAAGACGGCCTGCGCATAAACGATGATGCTGGAGAAATTCATAACCAGGTATGCCGTCCCGATGCTCACAACCACCCCAAGCAGGGAGCACCACCGGCCCATCGAAACGTAGTGCGAGTCGGCGGCCTGTTTGCGAATAAATGGCTTGTAGATGTCGTAAGTCCAGACGGTCGTGAACGCGGTTACATTGCCGGCCATTCCCGACATGAAGCCTGCCACCAGAGCCGTCACTCCCAAACCAAGCAATCCGGGTCCGCAGTAGCGAGCCAGCATCAGAGGAAGAGCCTCGTTATAGGTGTGCACATTCGGTAGTCCACCCTGATTTTCCGGAACCAGGTGGAAGGGCAGCACGGCGAGCGCTAGCAACCCGGGCAGAATGACAATGAAGGGCACCATCATTTTCAAGAAGGCGCCAATTACTGTGCCTAGTTGGGCCGAGCGCAGATCCTTGGCCGCCATGACGCGCTGCACCACCAGAAAATCCGTGGTCCAGTATCCGAAGGAGATCGCCAATCCCCAGCCAAATACGATCCCGGTCCAGTGCACTCCCATGGGATTACCGGTAAAGGACCCAGTGGTGCGCCACATGTGAATAAAATCCTGCCCGGGAAAGTTCGTCTGGATGCGGTGGACCATTCCGGTCCACCCCCCGGTTTCAATCAGACCAACCACGGGGATGACAAGACATCCAATCCAGATCAGGAAAAACTGAAGAACCTCGTTGAAAATTGCCGAAAGCAGACCGCCTGCCATGACGTAAAGGGCAACGGTCAGCGAAGAGACCCAAATGCTGAAATGAATGTTCCATCCCAGAATGACTTTCATGATGACGGCCATCGAATACATGTTGATGCCACTCATCAGAATGGTCATTATGGCGAATGAAATGGCCGACAGCGAGCGAGCGCCTTCCCCGTACCTCAGCTTCAGATATCCGGGGACCGAATGGGTTTGACAGATGTAGTAGAAGGGCAGCATCACCAGCGCCAGAAACAGGATCGCGGGGATGGCAGCGATCCAGTAGGCGTGAGCGATAATGATTCCGTACTGGTAGGTGGCGGCGGCATAGCCCATCATCTCCAGAGATCCGAGGTTTGCGGAGATAAAGCTGAGACCGGCAATCCAGGCTGTCATCTCCCGGCCGGCCATGAAGAATTCTTCGCCGGTGTGGGTGAACCTTTTTAGGTACAGACCAAGGCCCAGAACCAGCACGAAGTACAACAGAATGATGATGAGGTCGACGGGATTGAGTGCAAGGCGGGTGGCAGTTGTCTGTAAGACCCATGCCGCCGCTAGCATTACTGGGTACCCCCGGCTGTCCGAATTCGCGGGAGGAGGACGCGGTCCAACTCCTCGTCGGTCCAGTCGTTCAGCGCCACGTTGCGGTAAAGGCTCCAGTGCTCCACTTGCTCCACCGTGTTTCCGGGCAGCACCTTCGTGAGCGGGCCGAGAGTCTCCATTTCGAGGAAATCGTTATTAGTAAAGGTTTCGAATGAGCAACCAAAATCGGGATAGGTCTTGGTTGGATCCGAACTGCTCCTCTTCACGAATACTTCATTGTTCAGGATGTATGCGGCCCATGTGTCCGGATTGAACAGCCCCAGCTTCTGGGCTTCGCTGTTTTTAGGATCTTGACGGAGCATCATGTACTTCTTTGTGAATTTCCAGCGGGGATCTGCAAGATCGGTGTAAGCCCACATCACCAGCGGGTTGGTGGCCTCGAGATTCAGGGGATGCTTGCCACGCGGTGGGAACCCCGTGACCGCTGTTCCGCCTTGCGCCATCATGGTCAAGGCCCAGGGTCCAAACTCGAGTGCAAACAGAGAGCGGTTGGTGATCCGGTGAGATACGGTTACGGCAGTCCCGGATGGCTCCATGCTGATCTCGATCTCTTTTTGCAGATTCGTCAGCGGTTCGATCGGTTCACGAGCTACCAGGCCCGTCGGTGTCACCCGAATTACGACCGGGACGTTGTCCGGCGCCCAGGTAGCCACCGGATCCTCCGGAGCCTTCCAGACCCGATCGCCGCCGCGCAACTGGAACTTTTCTTCCCCGCTGCGTCCGAGTTGGTCGGTAAACTCTTTGAATAAGTTTTGCCCACCTACAAATCCGAATCGAATTACTCTCGGTCCCACGTCACCGGTGACAATGAGTTCAATCTCGCCGTTGCTGACGCGATAGCAGTTCGGCCAACCCTTGTATTCCGTTTTCTCCACTCTCACACCGGCAACCATATTCGTCGTGACCAATCCAACTATTGCGACCAACAGAAACATTCGGAGCATTCAACCCCTCCGAGAGAGACGCATCGCTTCATTAGTGATATATGGGTACAGGTTTCCCCTCAATCTTCAGGATTGCTGCCCTTGCGGCAGCATGCACTCGGCATGTTTCGAGGGCTTGGTGATCTCCGGGATAGCCTCTTTAGCCGCAGGGCCGATGTCCCCGAGGGCATAGGCCGCATTGAGTCGAACAAATCCATCCTCGTCCGTGAGTAGCAACTTCTCTGTTAGCGGGCCTACCGCCGATCGCGCCGCAGGTCCCATGGCGCCAAATACCTTGGCGACCGACGCCCGCAGCAGATGGCGGGATCGTTCAGGGCATAAATCAGTCCAGGGATCGAAGCTATTGCTTTTCCACCCATGGCCTGGGGCGCGATCGCCGCCCAGTCCCGTACTCGCGGACTAGGATATAAAAGCGCCTTCGCCAGTCCGGCTACCACCTCGGCGTAGAGTCAACGAGCCTCGTGTTTCTGCTCGTCGGCGGTGAACAAAATTTACAGCGGCATTGATAACACCTCCTATATTCGCTTGTCAACAGCAAATTAGCATCGCTTCTATAATATAAGTACTGTCAAGTCCACAAAAGTATGTAGTTTATGGAGATAAAAATCATTATGCATCTGTATTTGCATATATATACATGTATTATTACCACTTGAATATTCAGTGGTTTATTCGCCATTAGCAATCAGAATATCGATACCATTTATGAGATGTTGTCAGGACTGGAGGTGGAATTTTGAGGAAGGTGAGGTGCCGCGTGGTGGGGCTCAGCGATGCGGAGACTCGACCATTTCCCTTCTCCGCGAACAGGATCTGGTTCTCTTGTACCCTTAAGAATTGACGGCGATTGCGTAACTGCGAAATTCTCAGGCAGTGATCTGTCTTGATCTACAAGGTCAACGGTTAACGGTTCAATTTCTAGAGGCTCCAGATCATGATCATTTGCCGATAGAATCGATTCATTTGCGAAGATTCGAATCTGCTATCCTGTAATCTAGCTGGGAGCAACACTCGAATCCCCATCTTGATCACAAGAATGAGATTCGGCTGGAGGCTGATGCTTGTACACGATCCGTGATATTGCCCGACTGGCCGGAGTTTCCGTCGCCACGGTGTCCGGCGTTTTCAACAATAAGCCCACGGTGAAACCTGCATTGGTAGACCGCGTGAAGAAAGCAATGGACGCGTTGGATTACCACCCGGATCAAGTGGCTCGTAGCTTGCGGCTGCGCCGCACCTGTACGGTGGGTATGGTCATCGCGGACGTTACGAATCCCTTTTTCACGGATGTCATACGCGGCGTTGAAAAGGAGGCGCAAAGCAATGGCTATTCTGTAATCCTGTGCGATGCGAACGAAGACCCGACTCTAGAACGGCATTACCTGAGCACGCTCTTTTCTCGGCGCGTGGACGGCGTCTTGTTGGCGCCAACAAGTTCTCCCTCTGTTCAGGAGTCGCACGTTCATAAGCGCTTTCCGATTGTTCTGATTGATCGCATTCCGCTGGGATTTGCCGGGGATGCGGTGATGACAGACAACTTCAGCGCGGCCTATGATGGCACGCGTCATTTGATCGAACTTGGCCATCGCCAGATCGCGATCATCACCGGACAATTGAACCTTTCGAACGGCCTGGATCGTCTGGACGGATTTCGAAAAGCACTGCAGGAGGAACATCTGGCTCTTCCCGACAAGTATCTTCAGCGGGGTGACTTCCAACTGGAAAGTGGATATCGATGCGGCCTGGAACTCATGCGGCTCCCCATGCCTCCTACCGCGATTTTTTCATGCAACAACAGGATGACACTGGGGTTGATGCGGGCGCTGGGAGAGCTACACGTGCATTGTCCGGAAGCCGTAAGCGTTCTCGGTTTCGATGATTTCGAATGGTCTGCGTACTTCACCCCTCGCCTGACCACGATCGCGCAACCCGCATATGAAATGGGTAGGCAGGCGATGCAGATCTTGTTACGCAAATTGCAGGCACCGGCGGAGAACAATGGGCTTGCTGACGAAATCCCGAAAACAACAGTAAGGCTCAAGGCTGAATTAAGAGTGAGAGACTCCACCGCCGTTCCAGCTTCTGTGCACGACGTACCGTAAGGAGAACGCAACACTAGAGATCAGTCATTAAACCTGATTAGTATCTCGGACCAATCGCATGGGTACATCTTGCAGAATCCAAGTCGGTGGTTCCCAGGTTCGAGACTAGAGAAGCAGGCATGACCATTGTCGCAGGAGTAGACTTCGGCACCTTAAGCGTTCGTGTTTCGATCGTGGACAGCAGACTTGGCCTGCTGGGCTCCGCTCTCTCTGAGTATCCACTTCATCAAAAGAGAGACGATCCCGACTATTCCACTCAGTCTCATGATGACCACATGCGCGCACTCGTTGAGGCCACCCCTCGAGCATTGGACGCGGCCAATATTTCCGGTGAGCAAATCGCGGCGATAGCCCTCGATACCACGGGTTCAAGCGTGATTCCCGTTGGACAGGGTCTGGTTCCTCTGGACGACTATTATCTGTGGTGCGACCATCGGGCTAAGAGCGAAGCGGCCGAGATCACCGAAGTGGCACGCCGCGAAGGTCTTAAAGCTATCGAGTGGTGTGGAGGCATGTATTCGTCGGAGTGGGGATTTGCCAAACTGTTGCATTGGTTGCGCCATAATCCGGCCAAGCGGCAAAAGTTTGCCAGCGCCTTTGAACATTGCGATATGGTTGCCGCCACTCTGTGCGGGATCACCGACCCAAAACATGTGCGGCGCAGTGTATGCGCGATGGGACACAAATGGTTGTGGAATTCCGACCTAGGGGGCCTTCCGCCAGAAAGTTTTCTTGCCAAAGTCGATCCCCTATTCACAGGGGTTCGAGCCAAACTTGAAGGCGAATACGCTTTGTCCGACCAGATCGCAGGAAGGCTCTCGCCATCCTGGGCAGAGAAGCTAGGATTACGTGCGGGTATACCCATTCCTGTGGGCGCGCTAGATGCGCACTGGGACGCGATCGGCGCTGGCGCAAGAGAAGGAGATGTCGTAAATGTTGTCGGCACATCCACGTGCATCATTGCCTATGTGCGGCAAGCTGATCTGATTCCGGGAGTTTGCGGTGTCGTGAAAGGAAGTGTGCACCCGCAATACACCGGGATCGAAGCGGGACTCTCCGCCACCGGTGACATCTTCGGCGCCATCGCACGACGCGCGGACACAACCGTGGCGCAACTAAGCAAAGGGCTGGAGAGTTACCACGCCGGCCAAACTGGGCTCCTGCGCCTGACATGGGATAACGGCGATCGCACCGTTCTCGTAAATCCCAATCTCGGGGGTATCACCTTGGGATGGAACCTGCAACACACCGCACAGGACGAACTTTTTGCTGCCATCGAGGGCACAGCATTCCATACACGGATCATTCTGGATCGCATGAGCGAACACGGTGCCACGATCCGACGCGTGATCAACGGAGGTGGAATTCCGCAGAACAATCCTATGTTGAACCAGGTCTACGCCAATGTTTTGGGCCGACCGGTACTGGTGCCGAGCAGTAAGGTAACTGGTATCGGTTCGGCTATTTTTGCTTTCCTTGCGGCAGGAACTTTTCGCAGCATCGAAGAGTGCCAGGATCAGATATGCCCTGCATATACCGAGTTCACTCCGCAATCAGAAGAGCGCGAGATTTACGATGAACTCTACACCCTGTTTCGCCGGCTGTATTTTGACTTCGGAAAACCGTTCCGAGATAGCTGCTTCGGCGACGTGTTGCCCAAGCTGATTCAGATGGCCCGCGTTAGCAGGGTTCCCCAATAGTAGGTGGTTATGATGTCGGGTGACCTATTTTGCAGTGTTGCTACCTTTTATTTCTCTGCGGGGCAGGAACATTTTATTGCCTATTTCTCAGACATTGCTGCTGCCATTGATCTGCCTATTCTCGTGAACGCTTTCCCCGCATCGTTGGCATCCAGGAGAGTGATCCGGACGGCGTGAACCTGCAGAACCTGCTCGATTTGACGCGCGATGGTAAGGAGTTCTCGGTCCTTACGGGTAACGAATGCCTCATTCTTGCCGGTCGCAGATGGGCTGCTCCGGATTCATTGGAGGACTGCACAACATAATGCCCTCATCTAGCGGTCGCGCTTTATGATGCCTTCTGTGCAGGCGACCTGGAAATCGCCCGAGATCTGCAGGGGAACATGATTCAGGCTTGGCGATTGTTCCAGTATGGCAATCATTTGAAGCGCTGCCGATGTTGCCAAGCAACGCTTCCTTAGTTTGAGAAGGCCCTGTTCAATGCGTCGTCGCCCCTGCGCGCGGGGCAGCGGACTTCAAATGCTTGTCAAAGAATTCCGCGCTGGCCGCGTAGGCGGCGACCCAATGGCGGTGCAGAAGGAAGTCGTGGGCCCCATCGGGGAAGATGAGCTCCTGAAACTCGACGTTCTGCTGGCGCAGTGCCGCCGCCAGTTGCACCGTTTGTAAAAACAGCACATCGCGGTCGTCATCGCCCTGAATCAGAAGCACGGGGGAATGCCATGTCCTGATGGACGAAAGGGGAGAGGATTCCCACGCGAGACGCCATCGGGCATCGGGGACGGGATCGGTGTCGGAAAGGGTAAAGTTTTCTGGATTATCGATGTTAAAGTCATGCACCCCGGACATGTCGACACCTGCGGCAAACAGGCCGGAAGCGCGGGCTAGCGCCAGTCCCGTCAAGTAGCCGCCCCAGCTTCCTCCCCAAATGCCGATGTGAGCCGGTTCAACATCGCAGCGGCTGCGTAGATAGCGGCCGCCGCCCTCGACGTCAAGGAACTCGCTTGCTCCAGTGGGGCCATAGTTCACAGCCTCGCGGAAATCGAGTCCGTAGCCGATGCCTCCGCGGTAATTGATGGAAAGGACGATGTATCCGCGGCTGACGAGATATTGGTTCAGGGCATAGGAGTTTGAATAGTAGTCCATGTAGTGCCAACCCAGCAGCATCTCGCGTTGGGGACCTCCGTGTGCGAACACGATGGCGGGATGATGCACACAATTGGCGGTATCGGCGGGGAGAAACAACTGCCCATGAATCTGCATTCCGTCTGTCGCATTGAAGATGACCGGTTGCGGGATAACGAGTTGGGTAGCTGGAAAACTCGCGGGGATGATTTGCGGCGCGAGGTCGCGAATCTCGCCAGAGCTGCTGACAACCGCAGGCCGTATCGGCATGCGCGCGTCCGAGCGCAGGACACCCACGGTTCGATTGTCGCTGGCGACGGAGGGCTCTGTCTCAATGCCGGTGCCGCGAGTCAACGCAGTCGGCGTCCCGCCTGCAACAGGAACCTTCCAGACGTGGCGGCGGTCGAAATCGTTTTGGTTGGAAGAGTAGACGATGGTCTTACGATCGGAACTGAGGGACACGCACTCCAGTTCAAAGTTCCCTGGGGTCAGCAGTGTGGCCGTCCCACCCTGCGCGAAAACCGTATATAGGTGCGTCCAGCCATCGCCCTCCCAGGGAAAAACGAGATGATCGTCCGCACCCCAGAACACCTGATGATCGCTAACGATCTCGTGAAAGACGCTGCCGCGGCCTTCCGGAGCCTTCCAGATTTCGTGTCCCTTTCCGGTTGCGGCATCCGCGACACGGATGGACCAGGGCTGGCCGGTGCGCCGGGGTTCCGTGAAGTCTTCGTCCTTCGCGTAAGGAATGCGGACGAAAGCGATCTCGCGGCTGTCCGGCGACCACATGGGATATCGGTCATGATCGGTGCCGGGATCGAGATAGTTGAGAGTGTTGGCGGAAAAAGAATAGACGCCGATGAAGCTATGGCTCCTGCGGTCGCTGACGAAGGCAAGGTGGTTGCCATCCGGTGACCAAGTGAGTGAAGCACTGTCGCCGTGGGTGTGCAACAGTTGCACAGGTTTGGCGATGGGGTCCTTGATCTTCTGGAACCAGATCTGCCCATTGAACACCCAGGCGACGGCATCGCCGTTGGTGGAAAAAGCAGGCGAGCGGCCTTCCCCAAGCTTGCGCGCGGCGCGGCCATCGAGAGAAACCAGCCATACATCCTGTTCAGCGCCTTGCGGAAAAAGCGCGGGATTCGGAGACAGCTTCTCTGGATCGTCAGTATCGCCGCCGCGGACATAAACGATGGATTCGGCATCTGGCGACCACTTCAGATCCGAGATCTCCTGGCCATCATCATCTGGATACTGTGTAATTTGGCGCGACACATAACTGCTTCCATCGCCAGTTGGTGAGGCAACCCAGATATTCCGCCTTCCTTCCACGTTCGACAGCCACGCAAGCCGGTTTCTTGAGGGCGCGGCGATTAAGTCTGAGTTGAAGGGCGCGCTCATCACCTGTTGGAGAGTAAATCCTCCTTCTGCAGGTTGCGCAGCTACGGCAAAGGAGGACACCAACGACAAAACAAAAGCTAGGGATACAAGGCGCGCGACTACGGGCATAAGAGGATAAATCTCCTTAAAAAGTTGTTGGACTATTGCGCCGCGTAAAGCTAAAACGCTTTCGTGAAAGGAAGTGTAACTCAAAGTACTCGTCGTATTCTGATGTGCTTTCAATCTTAGTCAACACCGATTTTTCGTAGGGCGTAGCCCGGAGCGAGTTGGGGAGCCGACGGCGTCTGCCATGGTTGTCTCCTGGCGACTGGGCGATCAGCGATTCTCGTACGCCCTCCCCGCAAAGCCGCATCTGGCATGAGCCCCAGCTTTCGCCTCTTGCCCCGCGCACCACCTATATAGCCGACGATCATTTATGTCAATGGCATTCATTACCATATTGCAACATCTGTTGCGATGGACTATTCTCCGGGTGGCGACAAATAATGCATTTGCGCTGGCCTGCTGGAACAGAAGCCTTTGGCATTCAAAACAATATCAGCGGACAACCTGATACTTACGCAACGTTTGTATCGCAGTCATTGAGGGAATGCAGGAATCATTCGGAATACCACCGGAATCCGTGACGTTGCTCCTGGTCCACCTTCTTCAGGATGCGGAGGGTGCGGGCGCGGCGGTAGTGAGCGCAGACGGTGAGCAACACATTGAGAAAACTCATCGGCGCCACATAGGAGTTGCTCAAATGAGCTTCCACCGGCGTAAGGAAACACTCGTCTGCAAAGCGCGCGACGGGAGAAATGAACGTATCCGTGATGCCTACACAATAGGCGCCATTGGCGCGAGCCCGCTGCAAGCCTTCGACCGTTTGCCGAAGTCCCCGCCGAAAGCTGATGGCAATGACCAGGTCATCCTGGTGGCAGTTGCGCGCCGCATTCGCCGCCTGTCCGGGGGTCGTGGCTGTAATTACCGGAAAGCCCAGCAGGGTGAGCCTGTAGTCCAGGAATTGCACGAGGCTGATCGCCAAGTCTCCCCCCAGCACCAGGATATGTCTGGTTTCGTGAATTCGCTTCGCCAAGGCAGCCACACGTTTCATGTCGAGAGTATTACGAAGCGCGTGAAGATTCCGCAGATCCTGCTCCAAGGCCTTGTATCCGTGCGAGTTCAGGCTGGAATCGTGGCTGGTATGAGCCTGCATGCCCTCCAGCGTGGTTGCGCTGGCAATCGACAGGTCATGCAAATACGCCTTGAATTCTCGGTAGGTGCGAAACCCCAGGCTCCGGGCAATACGCAAAACCGTGGCCGGGTCCGTCCGGAGCTTGCCCGCAACGTCCCGAATGCTCAGCAGGACATAATCGCGGGGGCGTTCCTGGATTGGGCGAATCAGTTCCCGTCTTTTCTTGCTCAGTCTGGCAATCCGCTCCCCAAAACTGAAGGCGTGGTTTCCGGTTTCCATTATCGACTGACTGTTTTTCATGGCCGACGTTAACACTAGTAACGCAACAAATGTAACAGGTTGTGCAAGGCTCGACAAAGTAGCAGTGTAAGCTGACCGTAAAACTTACGGAGGTCCCCGGACGGGGTATTCATCATGCGCTACCGACACAATCCTCTCATACATATATTCTTCGCAATCGCATTGGTAGTTTTTCTGAAGAACAGCACTCTAAGTCAGGCTGCCGGTCCAGACCGTGTTGTGGTGGTTCCGGTTGCAAATATGTATTCGGCTACGACCGAGGATTCTGATGTAGTCTCGCAGGCCATCATCGGCAGCAATGTGGTTACGCTCGAAGTCCGCGGCAATTGGGCAAGAGTGCGTACTGCTGACCAGTACACGGGATGGATGCTCGGTGACGCTCTTCGAAAGCTGGGCGAGTCCGGCACCTACGGCAGGTCAGGACAGGTGGTGCAGGTCGAAGGCTTGTTTGCCAACCTGTATAGCGAAACAGATGTTACCTTGCACAAGCCCGTCGTCACCGTTCCGTTTGAGACGCGACTGGAAGTCGCGGCCGAAGGAAAAGGAAACAACGCAGGATGGCTGCAAGTACGTTTGCCCGACCAGCGCATCGCGTGGATCCAAAGCGGAGATATCAATCGTGATCCACAGCCTCTGACCATAGCCCAATCGATTGCCTTGGCCAAACGGTTCCTGGGCCTGCCTTATCTGTGGGGCGGACGGTCCAGTTACGGTTACGACTGCTCGGGTTTTACGCAGATGCTGGTGCGCAGCCGCGGCATCACCATGCCTCGCGACGCTGACCTACAGGCGGCATGGGAGGGAGTTGAGGCTGTCGATCGTATGGATCTGCGGGCCGGGGACTTGCTCTTCTTTGGTGCGGGGAGCGGCAAGATCACTCACACCGCGATGTATATCGGGGGAGGAGAATTCATCCACGCGACCACCCACGACCATCCGGTGGTGCAGATCAGCCGGTTGGATGACCCACCGTGGACACGAATTCTGGTCGCGTGCAGGAGGATCAAATGAATCGGCGAGAGTGGATCAAAACCACAGGAACACTTGGCGTCGGGTGCATGGCTGCGAATCTCGGATCATTGCCAGCGCTCGCTGCAGAGTCTCCGGCGGCCTGCAAGTGGGAACCCAGCGTCATGCGGCTCGATCTTCGCCATACCTGGACGACGACTATGTCGTCTAGCGCATACCGGGACACGATCTACGTCCGGCTTACCAGCGGCGGCGTGACCGGACTTGGCGAAGGTGCGCCGATCGTGCGTTATCACGAAAACGCAGAGGAGGGGAGAAGAGCGATTGAATCGATCCTTCCTTCCCTTGACGGCGCAAACCCATGGCAATTCGAAAAACTTTTGGCCCAAGTCTTTCAACGAGTCGATGGGCAATTTGCCGCCAAAGCGGCTCTCGATATCGCCATCATGGATTGGGTTGGGAAAAAACTGGATGTTCCGCTGTACCGCTTTCTTGGCCTCGACGCAGCCGACGCACCGATTACGACGTTCTCCATCGGAATCGATACGCCGGAAACCACTCGGAAGAAAGTCCTTGAAGCGGAGTCGTTTCCGGTGCTCAAGATTAAGGTTGGGCTGGACACTGATGAAGCGACGATGGCGGCGGTGCGCAGCGTTACCAGGAAGCCATTGCGGGTAGATGCGAACGAAGGTTGGAAGGATAAGGAAGAAGCAGTTCGCAAGATTAACTGGCTGGAGTCACAAGGCGTGGAGTTCATTGAGCAACCGATGCCTGCGGACATGATCGAAGAAACCCGATGGGTAAGAAGTCATGTGCATCTGCCGATCATCGCTGACGAAGCAGCCGTAAACGCGCGCGCACTCCCCAAGCTGGTTGAGGCCTATGACGGAGTGAACGTCAAACTCGACAAGTGTGGCGGCATCCAGGAAGCTCTTCGCATGATTTACGTGGCCAAGTCGCTGGGCATGAAAACCATGCTGGGTTGCATGGTCTCCAGTTCAGTCAGTGTCACGGCCGCAGCGCATCTCTCGCCGCTGGTTGACTACGCAGACCTGGATGGGAACCTGCTAATCGCGAACGATCCATACCGTGGCGTCACGGTGCAAAAGGGTAAGCTCGTTTTGCCGGATGGACCGGGTCTGGGAGTGCGCACGCTGTAATGACGTTTCGGGTCATGAGCCAAGGGGAAATCCTATGAGGCCGACATGGGCGGAGGTTTCGCTTACAAAACTGCGGCAGAACTTCATAAACATCCAGCAGCATGTTGGAAAAGATGTTGCAGTCTGTGCCGTGGTCAAAGCTGATGCCTACGGGCATGGTGCGGTGCCGTGCGCGCGGGCGTTGGAGCAAGAGGGCGCAGCCTGGCTGGGTGTCACCTCGACTGAAGAAGGAGTTTGCCTGCGGGATGCCGGCGTTACGCCCCGCGTTTTGCTCATGACCGGCTATTGGCAGGGGGAAGAAGAAGAAGTCGTCAATCACAATCTGACGCCGCTGGTTTGGGAACGATGGCACGTCGACGCGCTTGCGAACGCGGCGGTGAAGCTGGCAAGTGCACCATTTCCCGTTCATCTAAAGATCGACACAGGTATGGCGCGGCTGGGAGCGAGTTGCCGACACATCGCGGAGCTTCTTCAACTGCTCAAAACCAATCCGGCGCTGGAACTGGAGGGTGTTGCCACACACCTGAAATCCGCGGAGGTTTTGGATGCTTCCGATGTCACGGAGCAACTCACCTGTTTCCGCAATGTCCAGAACATGATTAAAGCAGCCGGATTCAAGCCGACTTATTACCACGTGGCCAACACCGCCGCCCTGGCAAGCCGCCGCGAGGCGTGGAATAACATGGTCCGGTCCGGCATTGGTCTGTACGGCTACTACCTCCCCTTCGCAGGCGAACGGACGAGTGGCCCAATTTCGGTTCCGAACCTCGAACCCGTGCTTTCGTGGAAAACCCGAGTCATCTCACTGCGTGAAGTGGGAGCTAATCAATCGATCGGATACGATGGAGCGTATGTGACTTCGGCTCCGGCGCGTCTGGCCGCACTGCCAGTCGGGTATGGCGATGGCCTGAGCCGCCAGTTGTCTTCTCGCGGGCGAGTTATCATCCATGACACATACGCGCGCATAGTCGGCAATATCGCCATGGACGTTACTGTGATCGATGTGACGCCGGTGGCAGATGTCAAGTTGGGCGACCAGGTAATCCTCCTGGGTTCCAGCGACCATTGTAGCGTCTCTGCTTGGGAGCACGCCGATCTCGAAAACACGATTCCTTACGAAGTGCTTTGTCGGGTTGGTCGCCGCGTTCCGCGAGAGTACCTGCTTTAGCTGAGTTTCCTTAGGGGGCAGGTCCATACTTGTGACGTCCTTGAGCCGAACGCCGCGAGTCAAGAGCAGGGTCATGCCCTCTAACGGTTGAGGATCTCATTCGCAGGTCTGGGATTCTGAGCATATAAACCGCGCATCCGAAAGAAAAAAGTATGCCTGAGGTTCAATTGCATCGGCCCGAATTGTCGCGCGAGTTAGGCGGCGTTGCTGCGACAGCTATCGTAGTAGGAACAATCATTGGGAGTGGCATTTTCCTGGTTCCCTCCGAGATGATGCGCGCGGTGGGCTCACCTGGGCTCGTTTACTTAGCCTGGGTGCTCGGCGGCATACTCTCATTCTTGGGTGCATTGACGTATGCGGAACTTGGCGCTATGAAGCCCGATGCGGGTGGCGAATACGTTTACGTCCGCGATGCTTACGGTCCATTGATGGGTTTCATGTACGCATGGACGACACTCCTCATCTCGAAACCTGGATCGATTGCGAGCATGGTGACTGGCATGGTGCGAATACTTGGAACCTTCGCGGCATTTTCGTTCCTCGGCGCCACTCTAGTCAGGGTCCCCTTCGTCGTAACGGCTGGGCAACTAGTCGCGATTTCCATCGTCGTTTTCGTCTCTTTCATCAATTACATCGGCGTGAAGAAAGCCGGTGGGTTCCAGGTTGTATTCACAGTTCTGAAGGTGGCGATCGTCGTCGGAGTCATTCTTGTATCGTTCTTCGCGGCGCGTGGCACATGGTCGAACTTCGCCACGCGTTATACCGCAGCACGTGGTGGGTCGGTTGGATTCGCGATCGCGTTGTTGGCAGCGCTATGGGCATATGACGGATGGAACAATCTGAACATGGTTGCGGGGGAAGTCCGCAGCCCGGGACGCAACATTCCGTTGTCGCTGATCGCGGGCGTCGGCCTTGTCGGCGCGCTCTACATGCTGATGAACGCTGCGGTGCAGTACGTAATGCCTTCCAGTGCGATTGCAGCGTCGCCGAGACCAGCTTCCGAGGCGGTACTGTTGACGCTAGGCGCAGGTGCGGCATCGCTTTTCAGTGGGTTGATGGCGATTCAAATGTTGGCGACATTAAACGGAACGGTCCTAAGCGGAAGCCGCGTGCCGTTTGCCGCAGCTCGCGACGGAGAGTTTTTCCCGGTTCTGGCGACGGTGCATCCGAAATATCACACGCCTTCGACAGCGATAATATTCCAGGCGTGCATCGCGGCTTTCCTCATTCTGTTTGCAGGCAATTTCCAGCAACTGTTCTCCATGACATTATTCGCCGAGTGGCTGTTTTATATGATCACGAGCAGCACGGTATTCGTGTTCCGGAGGACGGAACCGAATGCGATGCGGCCATACAAGACACTGGGCTATCCGGTGGTGCCGCTGACCTTCATTTTCGCGTCGGCGGTTCTGCTCGTGTATACGTTCGCGGCCAACTTGAAAAATTCTGCAATTGGGTCGGCAGTGATTCTGACTGGCATACCTGTGCACTTCTATTTCAGGCATCGAAGTGCGCGTGTAACGCGGGGCCTGATGCCGTGACTGGCGGAGAACCAAGAGGAAACGGTTCTTCACCGTCGGTGTGGCCAATATGAGTTCAGGAGTTTTCGAGCGTATCCGTTGTCATGACGGTGGCAATCGCCTGGCAAACTTGAATCGCGGCGTTCGCGTTCAATGCTTACGGTGAGCAGAGAAATCAGAAGAGTGCTGCGGCACAGCATTGTTTCTATCGGTGGAATAACGCTCTTCCAGCGACAACCGTGCTGCGGTTCAAGTTTCTCAGCGAATGCCTGTCCGGCGAGATCACATCTTCTAGCGGCGGTACATGTAGTTCCAGCGCAGCTCTTTCTTGAACTCGCGCTGGCTTATGAACTCGTAAATAGCCAGGAATTCTATCCCCGCATTTTCACCGTCTGGCTTCGACGCCGTCGCGGAGTAGAGGAGCGAGCCGGAATGCAATCAGACCGTTGCAAGCAGTCATGATGAGGCTTTGAGGACGTCTCGACCGTGACGGGCGCGTAGCGTAGATTCGCGGATGATGAGTTCCGGAATCAGCAAAACCGTTTTCGGCTTAAGCGGTTCGTCAGCAGCAATCGCCCGTAACACCAGTTTGGCGGAATGGCGGCCTATCATATGGTGCTGCTGGTCGATCGTACTCAAAGGCACGCGAAGTTCGCTCGCGTAACGGTCATTACCCGCCCCAATGACTGCGATATCATGAGGAATTCTGAGACCAGCCTCGACAATCGCTTTGATCGCGCCGAGCGCGGTCGGATCGTTGTAGCAGACCACCCCATCGGGAACCGGAGTCATCTTTAAGAGACGCTTCATGGCTTCGTAGCCACTTGTATCAGCTCGGGTGTCGCTAGAGTCCCGGCTCACTATGTATTCCGGACGAAGCTTCATGTGATGCGCTTCGAGAGCAGTCCGATAGCCTTGCACGCGGCCAACACCGGTGCTGATCTCAGGACCACGTATGTGCGCGATTCTCTTGCAGCCCGCGTCGATCAAATGCTCGGTTGCCATATTCCCGATGCGTTCATCATCAACGCCGACGAAATTACAGATAGCATTTTCGACTCGCCGGTCAATCAAGGCAAAGGGAATCCCTCGACTCTCGATCAGACTGATGATATCCACGGTGGGTTGAGCGGAGGCGAGAATGAGCGCGTCAACTTGGCGTCCTAAGAAGAATTCGATCTGTTGACGTTCCATCTTAGGGTCTTCTTCCGAAGAGGCAATCATCACGGAATATCCCTCCGCCCGCACCTCTTCGGAAATTCCTTTTACGACCTCGGCAAAAAACGGATGCACGAGATCTGGTACTACGACGCCTATGCTGAAGCTTTTGCCCGTCGCGAGACTGCGAGCCGCCCAATTGGGCTGATAGTTCAATTCGCGTATGCGCTGCTGCACCCTGGCCTTGGTGCGCTTGCTGATATCCGGATGATCGCGAATGGCTTTCGATACCGTGATTACGGCCAAGCCGAGATCGTCAGCAATGTCACGCAACCTGACGCGAGGTTTGATCATGAGGATCTCCAAGATCGTTTCATTTGTCGTCCAACGCGCAGGACATCCGACGGTGTCCAGTCGCCTCGGCCTTTCATCCGCAGTGGTCTTGCGATATTAGGAGGTCAATCTTCCTATCGCAACACAGCCGTGCCCGGCACGCCAGTACGTATACCCGAAAGTCGCTGATCGCAAGATTGCTCTTGACAGCTCCGGGAATGCAATCATACACTACTCGCTACCTGTAGCGCTACAGATGCCGTTGTAGTGATCTAGCGATCGCATGGAACACGGAGGAGGAACATGAAGACTGATAAATCGCGACAGATTGCTCGCCATTTAAGAACGTGGGCCGGTTGGATTATGTCTTGCCTTTGCTGCCTTCTCTTCCTCGTAGGACAGGGCAGAGGACAGGCTGACCAAGGGACCATCACCGGAGTTGTGCTGGACAGCACCGGCGCTGTTCTGCCTAACGCCCAGGTGACGCTCACTAGTATTGACACCGGGTTCGTGTTGCAGATGGAAACGGATCGGAGCGGGTCCTACACTTTTTCTCCAATCAAGATTGGCAATTACAAACTGACTGCAACCGCAAAGGGATTTCAAACTACTGCACACGAAAATCTGCACCTGGACGTGCAACAGCATTTGAACGTTCCGCTTACCTTGAGTGTGGGCCAGGAGTCGCAAACCGTGACTGTCACTTCGGCCCCTCCACTGCTGGAAACGCAAGACTCCTCAGTGGGGCAGGTCATGGACACGCAAACCATCAATGACACTGCTCTGAACGGGCGGAACTGGGTCTACATCGCCCAGTTGACCGCGGGCACGGAACCAACCGTGGGTTCCCGGGCCGGTGGAAAAGGCGATTTCGAAGCGAATGGCCAGCGCGCCGAGCAGAACAACTACATTCTGGATGGCGTGGACAACAATCTGAACGTCATTGATTTCCTGGGCGGGTCCAGTCTAGCGGTGCGGCCTCCGCCGGATGCCCTGGCTGAATTCCAGGTCCAAACCAGCGACTACAGTGCTGAATTTGGCCACTCGGCGGGAGCGCTGCTCAACGCTAGCATCAAGGCCGGCACCAACCATATCCACGGCGATTTGTGGGAGTACTTCCGCAACAACGTGTTGGATGCCCGCGATTTTGATTCCCTCGCGATTCCCAAGTACCGGCAGAATCAATTTGGAGCAACTTTGGGACTTCCGATCCTCAAGAACAAGCTCTTCTTCTTTGGCGATATCGAAGCCAACCGGATTGTCTTCGGTGCTCCCTACACCGGCACGGTACCTACAGACCTGATGCGCCAGGGAAACTTTTCCGAGCTGCTCAATCCGAACCTGACCGGAGCGGGGCAGGTGATTCAGCTCTACCAGCCAAACTCGGGGGGCACGGCCTTGTTGCAGTGCGACGGGCAAAACAATGTCTTCTGCGGGCCACAGATCAATCTGGTGGCACAAAACATTCTCAAAATGTTTCCTCACCCCAATACGAACGGTGGTCTCACCTACAACAACTACAACGGCAACTCGAATTCAACCGACAACACCATCCAATGGGACTCGCGGATCGACTGGACCATCAGCGCGAAAGACCAGGCCTTCGCACGCCTCAGTTACGCCCACGAAACGGGATATCAAGCGCCTCCGCTAGGTCCAATTCTTGACGGTGGCAGCTATACGGCAGACGGAACGCAGATCAATCTCGCGGAAAATATTGCGGTCAGCGAGACTCACATCTTCACTCCCACATTGACCAACGAAGTGCGCTATGGCTTCAACTTCGGGCACTTTGGTTACCAGCAGCCGAACGCCCAAACCAACGTCTCGGCGGCATTGCAACTGGGAGGCATTCCCTTCAACCAGGATGGTTACGTGAACAATGGAGGCCTTCCGAACTTCTATGTGAATGGATTATCCACGTTTGGCGCTTCCACATATTATCCCGTGGACGAGCACCAGGACGTTTATCAGATCCTCGATAACGTAACCAAGATTATGGGAAAGCATGCGTTCAAGGCAGGGGTTAATATTCAAAGTATCCGTAACGACTATTCCGTTCCTGCCGACTCACGCGGATTCTTCTATTACAACGGCCTTTACACCAGCAATCTTGGGAACAGCTACACGGGATATGGGGTCGCGGACTTTCTGGCGGACCAAACCAACTTTGCCCAGCTCTCAAACCAATCGCGAACGGCGGACGCTCGTTGGTATCGCGCGGCTTATGTGCAGGACGACTGGAAGTTCAATAGTCGATTAACCGTCAATCTTGGCCTGCGTTACGAGTATTTCCAGCCGAACAAGGAGATGGCCAATGCGCAAGCCAATTTCTTGGTAACCGGACCTAGTGCTCCCGGCTCCGGAACGGGTGTGTTCCAGTTGCCAATGCAAGACAAAAATGTTTTCCTTGCGCCGTTATTCACGCAGACGCTTGCGTTAGACCATATTGGGTTGCAATACGTAAACAACCGTTATCTGATCAAGGCACCGCTGGCAAACTGGGCGCCGCGAGTCGGATTCGCCTATGAGCCGATTGAGAACACAGTGATTCGTGCGGGCTTTGGGATTTTCTACGGTGGGTTAGAGAGTGTAGGCGCCAACCCAAACATGGGAAGTAACTATCCATTCCAATTCCTCGACAACTTCAATCCTCCGGACTGCGCTTCCAACAATTGTCCTTCGAGCGGGATCACTTTGGAGAATGGTTTCTCCGAAGCTCTGGCACAGGGAATCCAAAACTTCATTTCGATCCCGGGGTTCACTGGCATCGACTCGAAAATAAAAACGCCATACACCATGGGTTACAACCTCACCGTAGAACGATCCGTGGGTAAAAACATGGGGGCGAGCATTGGCTATGTCGGAAATGTTGCCCGGCATCTCGGCGCGTACATCGACATCAACGCGCCTCGAGCATTGCTCAATACCGCACTGAGTTCGCAGGCGGTGCGTCCGTTCCCGGATTTTGGGGGCACCACGTACACCTCGTATTCTGGCGTATCAACCTACAATTCCATGCAGGCGAAATTCGAAAGACGGTTCTCGCGTGGGATGAGTTTTCTGGCAACCTACACCTGGTCGCATGCGCTTGACAACGCCCAAACGCCTTTAACGCCTCTGCTGAACAACACAGATAGTGGTTATCGCAATGCGGCTCTCATCCCCATCATCGACGATTACAGCAACTCTCCATGGGATACGCACCATCGCTTCACATTCAACGGCATGTACGAACTACCCTACGGGGCGGGTCGCACTCACGTCATTCAAAACCGATTGGCAGACGTGTTCTTGGGCCGATGGTCCACCAGCCTGACCTTTGCGGCGCAATCGGGTAATCCATTCAGCGTTTACCCGGATATCTCCACCGCGGCGGGTGGGTATGCGAATGCCATACTGGTCGGCAACCCGTTTACCGCAGGAGGATCCCCCGACCCCTCCAATTCTGGTGTTACCTGCGCTCCCCGGACCAAGACGCTGACGAACTGGTACAACCCGTGTGCATTTGCGAATCCGGTCTCCGGCAATAACATCCCGCTGAGTGGCCCGGGCTCGCTGGTGACGGGAACGGCGCAAGCGATCCAGTATTTGGGCGGACGGCGTCTGCGGATTTACGGGCCCGGTTATCACCGCATTAATATGTCCATCTTCAAGAATTTCATCACCTGGCACGAACAGTATTTGCAGTTCCGCACAGACATATTCAACGTGCTCAATACACCGGCCTACGGACAGCCAAGTGTGGCGAACAACAACTCAAACGGAGGGCAGATCACAACCTCGCGCTTCTTCCAGAGCTTTACGCCGGATGCGCGCTTCTTTCAGTTCTCGTTAAAATACGTTTTCTAAGCCGGCGTGCCTCCAAAGGCAAAGTTGCTCCATGGAAGCAGGTTCACAAATTCGCGTGCGTGGCGTAATGGCAGTTGCTGTTTTATTCGTCACGCTACTTACCGGCAGCGGCGCACCGTTAAAAGCCAGTCCCCCGGTTGCTCCGCGGGTGACCATCGACGCGGGTGTGCTCGAAGGAACGCAATTCAGCGCGAATCCTAGCGACATTGCTTTCTTGGGCATTCCCTATGCTGCTCCTCCTGTAGGAGAACTGCGCTGGCGGTCTCCGCAAAGGCCAGCCAGATGGCAAGGCGTCCGTAAGGCAGCATCGTATGGGCCTGCATGTCCTCAGCTTCCAAGCCCCTGGTTGCCCGAGATGCTCGGCCGGAAACAGTTGATTACGGACGAAGCCTGCCTTTACCTGAATGTCTGGACAACGAATCTATTCGCGACCTCGAAAGTTCCAGTGATGGTGTGGATCCATGGCGGCGGGAATATTGAAGGTTCGCAAGAGTGGCCGCCTTTGGGTCCGGTGCTCGCAAAACAGGGCGTGGTGGTTGTCACGATCAATTACCGCCTGGGTGTCTTCGGCTACTTCTCGCACCCAGCACTCACCGCCGAGTCGCCCCATCACTCCTCGGGAAACTACGGGTTGCTCGATCAGATGGAAGCTCTGAATTGGGTTCACAGGAATATCGAAAAGTTTGGCGGAGACCGGGCTCAAGTCACGGTCTTCGGAGCGTCTTCCGGATCCCTTGATATCTGCGACCTGATGGCCTCTCCGTTAGCGGACGGGCTTTTTCAACGCGCCATTCTTCAGAGCGGAGTGTGTGTCGATGGACCCGTTCCGCTTCTCAAGCGTGCAGAAGCGGATGGCAGGCGCGTCGTGCAGGATCTCGGAGTTGCAGAGAACGCGCAGACACTTAGCCGGCTTCGTGCTCTCCCAGCGGAAGAACTCCTGTCCTCTGCGGCACGGGAAAATGACATTGATCTTAACCCGGTCATGGATGGCTGGGTTTTTCGCAAACAGCCTGCAACAACCTTCGCTCAAGGAGAGCAAGCGAAAATTCCAGTCATCGTCGGCAGCAATGCGGACGAGGTGTCAATCTTTGCCAGCCCGATTGTCGGAGGCACGTCCTATCGCCCCAAGACCCTCGATGAATATCATCGCTGGCTTCGCGAGGCCTTCAAGGCCCACGCGCAAGAGGTGTTTGCCGTCTACCCCGCTCGCGGCGATAACGAGGTCTCCGAGGCCTTCCTGAATATGGATACAGACTACGAGTTCGGTTTTGGGGCAAGGCTGCTCGCACGCGAGATGGCTCACGCTGGACAGAATGCGTTTCTCTACAATTTCAGCTACGTCGGTACGGGTAAGTTCGGACCTCTGGGCGCATTTCACAGTGAAGAAAGCATTTTCCTGAGCAAGAGGTATTGGACCACTTGGGTCAGCAGCCCGAATGACGAAAAACTGTCGAACGTCATGATTGGCTACTGGGCACAGTTCGCAAAAACTTCACAGCCGAGCGGTTCCGGACTCCCTCCGTGGCCTACTTACGATCCCAAGACCGATCTCTGTCAGGAGCTCGGCCGCAACATTGGGCAGATACCAACGCCGCGAGCTGCGAAATTTGCCGTCTTCGAAGAAATGCTGAAAGAGCAACTGCCAAGATGAACGCTTTCTTTTCTGCTGGCTTGGAGGGCGAATGTTTCGAATACTCCTGTTGTCAGCAATTATCGGACTCGTCACAACAACTATGACCGCCAGTGTGAAGGTCGAAAAAACCGAATATAAAGGTTGGCCGACCTGCTATCGCGTCAGCAATGGGGAAATCGACTTGATCCTAACCGGTGATGTTGGTCCGCGAGTGATTCGGTTCGGTTTTGTCGGGGGACAGAATCTCTTTAAGGAGTTTCCAGATCAACTCGGACGAAGCGGGGAAGAGAAGTTTCAATTGCGCGGCGGCGATCGGGTCTGGAAGGCTCCCGAAGATCCCGTAACGACCTGGGCGCCCGACAACGATCCGGTCACAATCGGAATCTGGTGGGGCTTGGGAATGCTGCTACTTGGTTTGGCGTATGTGGTCCGATTCTGGCCGAACCGCAAAGATATGTGATCCGGTTTGTATTTCATGAGGAGGTAAGCCATGCAGCACGAAGAAATCATCCTTATCGCGAGTGGCGACTTACGTATTTCTGCCAACCAGACGTGCTGGCCCGCACAGGAACAACTGGAGAGCCATGTGATGGCTGCCATCCGTGCGTATGGACGATCGGTGCGCCGGGGTCATCCCTACGATCCTGTCCAGAAGCACGGCTTCATCCACAGTCAGCGTCACGGCATCGAGATCTTTCGCCAAATTCCGCCGGAAGCCCCCCTCGTCGTTGTAGAAGCTGTGTGGCAATACAGTCATCATGTTCTTCCCGGTCTCACGACGCATCGGGGCCCGATACTCACGATTGCGAACTGGTCGGGACAATGGCCTGGCTTGGTGGGGATGCTCAATCTCAATGCATCCATGGCGAAGGCCGGAGTCACGTACAGCACCCTGTGGAGCGCGGATTGTACCGACGATTACTTTCTGCTAGGGCTTCGCTGTTGGCTGGATGGCGAACCCGTAATCCATGATGCCAGCCACGTTCGACCGCTCGCATCGTCGCAGCTTCCTCCTTCCGCGGAAGCCCTCGGCCGAGATCTTGGCCGCCAGCTCAAACGTGACAAAGCCATCATGGGTGTATTCGACGAAGGTTGCATGGGCATGTACAACGCCATCATCCCCGATGAGCTGCTCCATTCCGTTGGCGTCTATAAGGAGCGGCTTAGTCAATCTGCTCTCTACGCCGAAATGCGACGCGCGTCGAACGATGAAGCGCGCCAGATTCGCAGTTGGCTAGACAGCAAGGGCATGCAGTTTCATACGGGCTCCGATCCCGCCCAAGATCTCACCGACGACCAGATTCTCGAACAGTGCAGGATGTACATCGCTGCGCTCCGCATGGCAGACGAGTTTGGCTGTGATGCCATCGGCATTCAATATCAGCAGGGACTGAAAGACATCTGCCCAGCTTCCGATCTCGCGGAAGGACTTCTGAACAATGTCGACCGCCCCCCAGTCGTCGATGTTACAGGCCAGCGCATTCTCTACCAGAACCTTGCCCTTCCCCACTTCAACGAGGCGGATGAATGTGCTGGCTTGGATGCACTGATCACGAACCGCGTTTGGCGCCAACTGGGGTTTGCACCGGAGACGACACTTCACGACGTGCGCTACGGCGAGTATCTCCCGGTCGACGGCAACCAAGAGTTTGTTTGGTTGTTCGAGATCTCGGGTTCGGTTCCTCCGAATCATTTCGCGAATGGCTATGCAGACGCAGTGAGCGAACGCCAGCCTCCGATGTACTTCCCGCTGGGCGGTGGAACCATCAAGGGCATCAGCAAGCCGGGAGAAATCGTCTGGAGCAGAGTGTTCGTGGAAAACGGCAAGTTGAACGCTGATATCGGGCGAGGCAGGGCGGTTGCGCTTCCGTCCGTAGAAACTGAGCGGCGGTGGTCGATCACTACCCCCCAGTGGCCAATGATGAACGCGGTCCTGTACGGGATCAGCCGCGATCAGTTCATGGGCCGCCATCGATCAAACCACATTCAGGTCGTCTATGTCCCAGACTCCGCGAGTGCTGGTTTGGCACTTGCAACCAAGGCCGCGATGATGGCGGAACTCGGGCTTGAGGTCAACCTGTGCGGCGCGTGTGGCTTGTGATTAACCCATTTCGGAAATTGGTGGAGAGGTGTTACGGCTTACTGCCCGAACTGCGTCCAGGAATTCAGACTCATCAGCAGAAATCGCGTGACTTTTGAGAAGAAAAAAGGGTGATCAGCAGACCCGGTGTAAATGACCTGACCGGCCAAATTTGTATCGCGCTGCATCGAACGCCGCTTGTCGCTCCGACCGATACCAAAGTATCGCCAATACCATCGTCCAATTGTTTCCAATCCACGCTTCTGGTCTGATGCGCTCATCGCGGCCCGATGCAGTCGGAAATGCGGAGTGAAGAAGAGGAATCCACCATGACTCTCGAAAGGAGATTAACCGTGAAGCAATCAAAAGGAATATCGCGCCGTAGTCTCCTGGCAATGGCCGGCGTCTCTGTTGGAGCCGCGGTATTCGGTCCTCGCTCACTGTTGGCGCACAAAGATGGGACTGTACCAACGATGGCGAACGTGGCAGCGAGCGCCAAGAACACGTCGTTCGCCTCAATCAAGCAGATCAATGCTGGCCTTCTGAACGTTGGCTACGCGGAAGCGGGCAACGCCAGTGGCCCTGCAGTAATTCTTCTGCACGGCTGGCCCTACGACATTCACAGCTTTGTCGATGTCGCCCCTCTGCTGGCAGCGGCGGGCTACCGGGTGATCGTCCCGTATCTGCGCGGTTATGGAACGACGCTCTTTCTTTCCAGCGAAACGTTCCGCAATGGCCAGCCATCGGTCGTTGCTCTCGACGCCATTGCTTTGATGGATGCGCTCAAGATCGACAAGGCGATTCTCGCCGGTTTCGATTGGGGAGCGCGGACGGCCGATGACATCGCGGTGCTCTGGCCAGAACGCTGCAAGGCGCTCGTCTCGGTGAGCGGTTATCTGATCGGCAGCCAGGCATCCGGCAAGGTGCCGTTGCCGCCAAAGGCTGAATACCCATGGTGGTACCAATTTTATTTTGCTACCGATCATGGCCGCGACGGCTACGAGAAATACCGGCACGATTTTGCGAAGCTCATTTGGCAGCTGGCTTCGCCGAAGTGGAACTTCGATGATGCCACCTTCGATCGCAGCGCAGCGTCGTTCGACAATCCGGATCACGTCGCCATCGTGATCCACAATTACCGCTGGCGGCTCGGCGTGGCCGCTGGCGAGGCGAGATATGACGATCTGGAAAGGCGACTCGCCGCAGGCCCGGTCATTACGGTACCTACCATTACCCTTGAAGGCGATGCCAATGGGGCGCCACATCCGGACGATCCCAGTGCCTATGCCAAGAAATTCTCGGGCAAATATGCGCACCGGACGATCACAGGCGGCGTCGGGCACAATCTGCCGCAAGAAGCTCCGGAGGCTTTCGCCAAGGCGGTTGTCGATGTGGACGGTTTTTGATCAACGTTAGGATTTGTCACCTGCGTCAATGGAGAGAGTAAATGTTCGACCATTTCGACTTTCATCGCCGCAACCGCCGTCGCTTTCTCGGAATTGCAGCCATAACCCTAGGTTGCGCGCCGTTTGGCGTGATCGGTATTGCAAGAGCGCAGGCCGGTCAGACAGTGCCTGCAGACCCGCGAGCCATAAGAGTGCACCCGATGCTGAACGCATAGAAGGATAGAGCATGGCGAATTTGAAGCGCACAAGATGGAAATGGACCCGTCCGCTATCGATCGCTGCCATGGTGTTGTACGCCATGACCGTGGTGGCTCAAAACGCAACGGACACTTGTCGCCCCGCCTCGGTTATCCCGCTCACCGGCAATGAGCCCCCGGCGAAAATCGTCATCGATCCTCCACTGCCCGGCCCGCTGGCCTCCCGCGGAGTTGCGATTATCCAATATTGTGCTCAGAACCTGCACATTGCGCCTGTGTTCGGCCCCAATGCTCTGACGGTCTCGCCGCGCGTCGGACACCTTCATGTGAGACTCGACGATGCCTCATGGGTGTGGGCAGATGCGAGTGGTAACCCGATCATCCTGATGGGTCTTCCCCCCGGTCCGCACAAAGTGCTCATCGAGTTGGAGGACGCGAACCACCACACCCTCGACAAAGGCATGGTCACATTTGTCGTTCCAGAAAAGATTGCGGCCGAAAAGCATCAGTGACGCGACGGAGTACGGCGAAGCGGGCCTATTCAAGGAGCGGGAAGAATGGAAGACAACACCGTAGTCAAGTTGGTGAACGCATAGGAGGAAAGAACATGGAAAATTCGAAGGGTGGCGCTCAAGAATTTAGAAGGAGGAACACTATGAAACGGATTGCTTACTTGTTGTTTGCAGTTGTAGCGGTGGCCGGCGTGGTCGTCCACATGGCCCACGCATCTGGGCACGCCGATGGAGAGGCTGCCCCGATCTTCGGAATCAAAATTCCCCCCGGATACCGCGACTGGAGGTTGATCTCTGTGGCCCACGAAGAAGGCGACCTCAACGATATTCGCGCCATTCTGGGCAACGACACAGCGATCAGGGCGTATCGGGAAGAGAAGCTTCCGTTCCCGGACGGCACGATCATTGCCCGAATAGCCTGGAGTTACGTCCCCTCGGAGGAAAACAACAAAGTCTTTGGCCGTCCCCAATCTTTCGTTCCCGGGCCCGCCCCGGATTGGTACCTTCAGCTTATGGTCAAGGACTCAAAAAAGTACGCCGCGACCGGCGGCTGGGGGTTCGCTCAATTCAATAAGGACGGCAAACCTACGGACGAGGCGAAGCTCAAAACCTGCTTCCCCTGCCACGAGCCTGTCAAAGCTCGCGACTTCGTCTTCACCCGTTACACGCCTTAATACCGAAATACCGAGAATCAGCGCGCAGTACTGATTTTGGCGCTTTTCGATCGCTACGTTCAGTCGAACCGAAATCAGCAAGTGCGCTTTCGACAATAACTCAATGACTCATAGGAGGACTCATGGGCCCAAGCCCAAACGATACAGATTGATGGTCTCGCCATCTTCTACAAGGAGGCTGGCCCGAAAGACGTGCCCATACTTCTCCTGCTGCACGAACTTCCGTCATTCATCGCGAATGTTCGAGCCGAAAGCGTCCCTGAAAGAATCACGGATGCCCTACGAACTGATCGCCTAGGCAGCCTCCTTCTGCGACTTGCCGGCCTTCCCGCCCAGGAAGCTCAGCAATTCGGCGTTGACTTCTTCCGTGTGTGTCCACGGGACGCAGTGTGGACCGTCCTTCACGACCAGCAGGCGCGCTCCTTTGATGAGCTTGGCGGTGCGCAGTCCCGCAGAAGTAATGGGAAGAATGCGGTCGGCATCTCCGTGAATCACCAGGGTGGGCATATCGATGCGGGCCAGATCCCCGCGGAAGTCCTCGTGTCAGGTTGGGATACACGCCAGGCTGGCGGTGGCGGAGGCGCTGGCCGCCACGTTCCAGCTAGCTTGGACGGCTTGTTCGCTGACACGCTTACCGAGCAGCAAGTCCGTGTTGTAGAAATCCTTGAAGAAGCCAGTGAAGAACGCGTAGCGGTCGGCGGCGACAGCTTTCTCGCTGGCGGCAAATACACTGGCATCCAGGCCTTCGGGATTGTCGCCGGTCTTGAGCAGGTACGGTGGCACGCCGGAGATAATCACGGCTTTGCTCACGCCCTTGGAGCCGTATTTTCCGATGTAGCGTGCCACCTCGCCTCCGCCCATCGAAAAGCCGACTAATGTGAAATCGTGCAGCTTGAGGTGGGTGACCAGCTTGTGAAGGTCCTCTGCGAACGTGTCGTAGTTGTAGCCTGCGGTCGGCTGGCTGGACTTGCCGAAGCCTCTGCGGTCATAGGTAATGACCCTGTAACCCGCTTCCAGGAGAGCGGGTACTTGCTTCTCCCAGGAAGCACCGCTCAATGGGTATCCGTGGATCAGAACAACCGGTTGGCCCGAGCCATGGTCTTCGTAGTAAAGCTCGATGTTGCCTGAATTTTCTTTTCCGACTGTAACGTATGGCATTGCTTTTCTCCTTTTCTGTTGCGTTGGATAAGCTTGTGATTGGTAGAGTCGTGACCGCGATCGACTACCCGTCGATCCAGCTTTCGATCAGGCTCGCTGTCGCCACCGTCGTCGCACTCCTTGCAAAGTTCCGGTGTTCCCACGCCGCGGAGGGAGTGCCGTCCAAATCAATACGGGCACCATTGACGACGCGGCTGAGCTCGTTCTCCATGGCGGTCCTTTCTTGGCAGCACTCCATAGCACGAGGATGCACCGCTCCACGCGAGTGCGCAATTAGACGTTCGTATCGGTTCGCCGAAAATAACGCCCAGCGTGTCTCACGTAGCGACAAATCGTTCGAGCGAGGAAGCGCTCGTCGCGCCGATTGATACCAAGGTATCGATCAATACCATCGTCCAATAGATTCGTCTGCTCGCTTCTGGCCTAATGGCAACTGTGATTTGCATCGGAATCTTTCAAGAACAAAGGTATCGGGCGGTGATATCGCATGGGAACGCTCTGGTGAGGCGAGTGTCACGCAATCAATGAGGCTGAGATTTACGATGCGAATTTTCTTGTGCACTGTGGGGTTTCTGCTGATGGTGCCTAGCCTTCTGTATGGCCAGACAGCCGCCCAGGATGATTCGTCGCCCAATACCTCGGATGTTGGGGCTGAGGTGAAGGCTCTCCGCGATGCACTCTTGCGAACTCAGCAGCAAGTGGCCGCTACGGCGTCCTGAAGATGCTTCGGTTTGGTTGCGCCAACGATGGGCGAGGTGACCGGCTTGCTGAGCAGCCAGGCGAGAGCGCGCACACTCTTCAGCTGACGACTGACAGCTGCTTCTCCGTCCAACATCCGCTATACTAATAATCCATGTCCGTCATCAAAAACATCGGAGCCATAGCTCAGGGCATGACCATCACCCTGAAGGAGATGTTTCAGCCGTCCATCGTTGAAAATTATCCCGACGGTCCCGGCCCCCTGAAAGGCGCAAAGTTTCAGGAACGATTCCGCGGCATGCACGTCCTGCAGCGCGACGAAAATGGCCTGGAAAAATGTGTTGCCTGTTTCCTCTGCGCCGCCGCTTGCCCCGCGAATTGCATCTACATAGAAGCCGCGGAAAACACCGCTGAAACCAGAGTGTCAGGCGCCGAACGCTACGCCCGCGTCTACAACATCGACTATAATCGATGTATATTTTGCGGGTATTGTGTGGAGGCTTGTCCAACCGACGCGATTACCCACGGCCATGGATTTGAGCTGGCCAGTTTCAATGCCAGCAATTTGATTTACCGGAAAGAACAGATGCTGGCGCCGGCTCCGGCGCACATGGGAGCCAATCAGGTGTTTGCGCAATCGGAAACGGACGCGGGCGTGGCGGAGGGTTAGCGAGTTTCGAGATTTTCTACCAAACGCCGGTCCCCCTGAGGGCCGGCGTTGTTGTATGGAGGGCAGGCCGCTGTTCGTCGTTTGCTGTTCGCTCGCGCATTTTGAGAATGACCGCCAACGAATGATCGCCGACTGAAGACGAACAGCGAACAGCGAACGACGAACAGCGAACGACCAATGTCCAACTTTCTCCAAACCGTAAAGGAACGCGTCGTCATCTACGACGGCGCCATGGGCACGAACATTCAGAAGCGGAATCCTACTCTGGACGATTATTGGGGCAAGGAAAACTGCAGCGAAGTTCTGGTGCTGAGCCGTCCCGATATTATCCGCGACATTCACGCGGATTTTTTCCAAGTGGGCTGCGACATCGTGGAGACGAACACGTTCGGCGGGACCGGGCTCGTTCTCGGCGAGTTCGATCTGCGCGACAAAGTACGCGAGATCAACCTTAAGGCGGCGCAACTTGCCAGAGAAGTAGCGCAGCAGTTTTCGACTAAAGACAAGCCGCGCTTCGTGGCCGGCTCGATGGGTCCGACAACAAAATTGCCTTCGCTAGGACACATCGGCTGGGACGCGATGCTGGCGTCCTATGAAGAGCAGGCGCTGGCGCTGATCGAAGGCGGCGTCGATGTGCTGCTGATCGAAACATGCCAGGACCTGTTGCAGGCGAAGATTGCTACCGTCGCCGTGCTCGAGGCAATGCGCAAGGCTGGAAAGCGCCTGCCGGTGACGGTGCAGGTCACGCTGCAGGAATCCGGAACCATGCTGCTAGGCACCGAAATCGGCGCGGCGCTGACCACGCTTGAGCCTCACGACATCGACGTAATCGGCCTGAACTGTGCGACCGGTCCAGCAGAGATGAATGAGGCCGTCCGGTATCTGGGACTGAACTCCACCAAGTACATTTCGGTGCTGCCGAATGCCGGACTGCCGCAGAACGTAGGCGGCCACGCGGAGTACAAGCTCACGCCGAAAGACTTGGCCGACTATCACAAACACTTCGTGCAAGACTACGGCGTAAGAATCGTAGGCGGATGTTGCGGCACGACTCCCGAACATCTGAAAGCCGTAGTCGATGCCGTGACAGGCGTCGAGCCCGCAAAGCGCGATGTCAAGCCCGTAGGCGCAGCGTCAAGCGCCTACACATCGGTGCCGCTCGACCTCGAACCAAAGCCTCTGATCGTAGCGGAAGAGATGAACACGACCACGCGCGTCGATCATTTCCGCAAGCTGGTGCAGGCCAAAAAATACGACGACATTCTGACGCTGGCGAAAAAACTGGCCAACGAAGGCTCGCACATGCTCGATCTGTGCTGCGCCATTGTGGGCGAAGACGAGAAGGGCTACATCTCCGCCATCCTGGGAAAAATCGCGACCCGCGTGCCCGCGCCGATCCTGATTGACAGCACCGAAGCCGACGTAGTCGAAGAGGCGCTGAAGCGCATCCCCGGCAAAGCCATCATCAACTCCATCAACCTCGAAGATGGCGAG
>Ga0224555_1000626_pt1 | contig 54427 bp, 43 predicted proteins | sample 714S23034metaG_FD_180687 | JGI IMG/M metagenome (GOLD analysis project Ga0224555, IMG submission 180687) | Peat soil microbial communities from Stordalen Mire, Sweden - 717 S2 30-34 | ecosystem: Environmental > Terrestrial > Soil > Wetlands > Peat | place: Sweden: Norrbotten County, Stordalen... | reverse complement strand
CCCTTGTGCTCGCTAACCACTCGTGCGAGCGCTTCTTCAGCCTGCTTGCCCGCGCCGGCCATGATGATTTCGTGGTATTCCCAGGAGAGCAGCTCCAGCACGAATTCGGCGACTGGGGGGTTGCTGGTGCGCAGCATCGATTCCGAGTTGCCCGCGCAGTCTTGAAATTGGAGCCAGACCAGGACCGGACGTTTGGTCTGGCTGAGAGCTTTTTCGACGGCCGACAGATACCGCGGCGGGAGTGCCAGGGTGGCGACCATCAACTGGCAAAACTTCCCAAACTCGCGGCGCGACACGCCGCGAGACCTCAGCGCCTGAGGCAGTGACTTGCGCTGCGCTCCCATGTTCGCACCTCTCAAGGGATGGAGTTAATGCCCCGCCACCGCTGGCGTTCTTCCCCCGTCAACGATTTCTCGAAGACGGATCTCCATAAGTGGCAGGTGCCTCCTATTGTTGCCGCTTCAAACCCGGATTATAAAGCGGGATGCCCGCTAAGAGTAACAGGAATTCATTAAAAAATTGTAATGAACCTGCGCCCCTTGGAGGGCGGCCAATCTTGGCCGCAGCCGCCTTTTTAGGCGGCCAGAGCCGGCTGAAAGCCGGCTGCGGGCAAAATTGCCCGCCCTCCAACTGCAAAATGACCCACTACCGGAAGAAGAGGCCGCGACACGGGCGGTCCCGCACGCGCAGAAGGGCTATTTCCGTTTTTTGCGGCTTGCCTTTTCTTTCCCGGCGGGGAGGCCTTGGAACGCCGTCTCCAGGTAGGATAATTCACCCTCGAGATAGATACGTTCGGCCATTGACAGATTCGCCTTGGGCATGAATGTTCTGGCCCCTTCCAGTGCAGTGCGCGCGTGATGGATCACGCGGTCTGTGCCTTCGGGATCCGATGGATCGCGCACATCCGGAGCTGCCAGTTCCAGCAGCGCGCGCGCGAGCTTCAACTCGATTGTGATCAATTCCAGGAGGTTCGTGGGGTCCATCGCGGAAACCCCATCATAAAGCATGAGCCGCTTCCCCAACTGCCGCGACACGCAACTTTGGCATCTTTTCGTGCAGGTTCTGCACGTCGATCCGGTGAAGCGCAGGAACGACACTAGGGGCAGGCAGGCTTTTCTTACGAAAAACTCAGGTTTCCCGTTTGGGCCAAGCCGTGCAAATGGATACCCCGGAGGTAGTACGATGAACAACCATCTTTTGATAAGGAAGACCTTAGTTTTATTAGCATTCTCGATGCTCTCGCTGTGCGTGGCGAGCGCATCCGACATACCGTGCACGATCAGCGGAACGACTTTCAACACCCCGGTCAACGGTACGACTGTGGTACAGTGTGGCTCCCTGACGTTTGATACGTTCTCTGTCCTGAATCCGACCACTGGCGCCGGCGTGAATAACGGTCAGATCGACGTCCTTGCCACATCGTATTTCGATACGGGGTCTGGGCAAGCCTACCTGGAGTTCAATCCCAACCTGCAGGCGCAGATGGACGATGAGTTTCTGTTCGCAGTGTGGGGCGGCATCAGTTCGATCAGCATGACCGTCGGCGGCCAGAATGCGTCGGTTCAAGAGACGGCTTGTTCGACTCCCTTCAGCCTGGGGACTGTTGGAGTGGGCGTATGCGCCCCCGGCGACGTTTTGGGCCAAGTCACGGTTCTGTCGAACCAAGCCGAACAGTTCGCAAGTTTCAACACCACGAATCCGGTTTACATCTTCAAGAATATCAATGCCGGCGGCCCTCCCGGACAGTTGACCGAGTTCACCCAGGACTTTGGAACCATCCCGGAGCCGCTCAGCATGCTGCTGATGGGATCCGGATTACTGGGCCTGGGACTGGTGCGCCGGAGATCGCGCAAGAGTTAGCTGCTAGTGTAGTGTCCGCGAAATAACTGTACAGCGGATTAGCTGTGGGGCAGGCCATCGTTTTTCGTGGCCTGCCGAGTGTGAGCACGGTGCGCAGACGACAAACAGCGGTCGCCTGCGCCACGCCTGGCACCGGAACTGTACAGTTAATTCGTGGACACTGCACTAGTCTGGCGCCCGGCCGCGTCAGCCGCCGAGCACTTTGGAAGATGCCGTGCCTAAACGAATCCGGGGGGAAACCCAATGGTGAAACACAAGCCTTTTTGTTTCGCTCTGGAGCCATCCGCGTGCGAGGGCTATTTCGGCGGTAGCGAGCCGCCTTGCATTTGTGGCGCCAGCGGCGACATATTCTCCGCACTGAGCGAGGTCGCCATGCCGGTAGTTCCCGCCATGACCGGGGAGGCCATGCGGTCCGAAGCGATGTTGAAAATGGCTTGAGTGCGGATGCGCAACTTTGGCATTGCCGAATGCAGGTTTTGCACTTGGATCTGGCGTGCAGGGAGAGGCGCCAAGGCTGGCTGCTATGGAATTGCAGGCTATCGCTGTTTGGGCCAAGACTTGCAAAGGGGCGAAGCTTGATCGCGGCGGTCCTTGCCTGCGGGCTTTGCAAGCCACCCGCAGGTATTTGCAACACAAAGTGGAGAATTCCCGCCAGAATTTTAACACTAATAGGTTGTAAAATCTCTTTCTTTCGATACAATAGGGTTCTAGGTTCGTTCAGGCATTGACGAACGAAAGGGTGGGCCGTTTCCCCGCCCAGGCGCTTGCGCGCGGCTTCCAGGCCGCTCGTTTTTGGAGGAAGTATGCAGGTATCTTCTTCGGTTTCAAGAATTTCGCGAGTCGTTTTCGTGTTGTTGCTGGTGGCCGGATCGGTGGCTTTGGTCGGTTCGAACAAGTCGCCCTACTCGCCCCGCGACAAGGCTTACTGGGCGGATAGGGCCTTGGTTGACTTCGTGAACCCCGGCTTGAACATTACTATTAACTCGGCCAGCATCAGCAGCGCCGGCTCCATCAGCGTTACCTATACGATCACCGATGGCACGGGCCTGCCTTTGGACGCGACCGGCGTGACCACTCCGGGCGCAGTGTCGCCGACCTTCATCGCCGCATACATCCCCAAGGGACAGGAACAATATGTTGCGCTAACGACCGCGACGGCCACCGGGCCGGTGCTCGGGACCGTCACCCGTCCGACTTTTGAAGAGGGCGGCACGGTCACGATGGTGGGTCCTGGCCAGTACCAACACACGTTCAAGGCCACGGCGCCCGCGGGATTCGATCCCACCACCACCTACACCGTGGCGGTCGTCGGCAGCCGTAATCTCACGGCTTTCAACCTGGGTACGAACTACGCCGGCGCCACTTTTAACTTCGTTCCCAACGGCTCCGCTGTGACCGTGACCCGCGACGTCATCCGCACCCAGAGTTGCAACAGGTGCCACGATCAGTTGGGCTTCCACGGCGGTCATGCGTACGGCATGGAAATGTGCGTCCTCTGCCACCAGCCGCAAAACGTCGATCCCACCTCCGGCAACACGCTGGATCTCAAGGTGATGGCGCATAAGATACACATGGGGTCGCAGTTGCCCAGCGTCCTCGGGTACAAATCCGGTACGCAGACCATTGCGCCGGCGCCCTATGAAATCTACGGCTACATGAATTCCATCAGCAACTTCTCTACGGTGATCGATCCCGCCAATCCCCAGCGTTGCGAGGTTTGCCACGATCAGACCACCGGCGCAGCGCAGGCCAAAGCATTCATGACGGAGCCCAGTCGGGCCGCCTGCGGCGCCTGCCACGACGATGTCAACTTCGCTACCGGCGCCAATCACGCAGGCGGATTCCAGGCGGACGACACCGAATGCGCCAACTGCCATATCCCGCAGGGTGAAACTCCCTTCGATGCTTCCATCCTGGGAGCGCACGTGGTAGCGACCGACACCGCGGCTCTGTACCCCCCGAATCCGGATACGCTGATCGCCGGCCTCAACCTCGCCATTACCGGCGTGACCAATACCCTGGCCGGCCAAGCGCCCACGGTCGCCTTCACCTTGCAGGACAACAAGGGCAACAACATCCCCTTATCGCAGGCTTCGACCCTGCAATTCACCATGGCCGGTCCCACTACCGACTATGGGCTACCTACCAGCTTCGGGAGCGACACAGCCAGTACTCCGGGTTATGTGACGGAGAGCGCCGCGAAAGCGACCTGCAGTTCCGGCGGTTCTTGCACATACACCTTCACGCATGCCATCCCGGCGACTGCCACTGGAACGTACTCCATCGGCGGGGAGGCGCGCATCACTGTGACGGTGCTGGCCGGCACCACCTCTTCGCAGAGCGTCACGGAAGGCGCCGATCCGAATCCCGTAGTGAACTTCTCGGTGGACGGCTCGCCTGTGGCGCCGCGCCGCACGGTGGTGGCGCTGGGCAACTGCAATGGCTGCCACGTCGCGCTTTCGCTGCACGGCGGCTTGCGCAACAACACCGCGTACTGCGTGCTGTGCCACAATCCGTCGAATACGGATGCCAGCACGCGCGCCACCGCCACGGTCGCGTCGTACCAGACCCAGCCGGCGCAGGGCATCAACTTCGCATTGATGGTTCACCGCATTCACGATGGCGTGAACGCCGCGACCAACCCAGGCGGGCCACCCAAGTATCCTTACGTCGTGATAGGCCATGGCGGCAGCATTAACGACTTCTCCGGTACCCTCTTCCCCGTCATGAGTCCGGCGGGAGACGCCACCTATATGCAAGACTGCCAGATATGCCACGGCACCAGTGGCAGCGAGCAGAATCTGCCGATCGGCCTGAATGCGGTGCAAGATCCACAGGGCTGGATTCAGGCGGCGACCGGAAACCCGGTGCAGCCCGCGTCGTCGGCTTGCAGCGGATGCCACGTTTCGAAGGGCGAATCGGCCCACTTCCTGGCTAATAGCGATGTGTTGGGCGAGAGCTGTAACGTATGCCATGCCGCGGGCGCGCAGTTCGCGGTCGACGCCGTGCATGCTCAGTAACCGTATTGCGGCGCTAATCCTACTTTGCTGGCCGGTGGGGGCTCAGACCCCTGCCCCCGCCGCGCCAGCGCCTTCTCCGGCCCCGGCGCCGGCTCCGGCCTATGTTGGCTCGGAAACCTGCCAGCCTTGCCACGAAGACATCTATAACGCCTTCCAGAAGAGTCCGCACAAGCTAGTGGATACCCAGAAACGCCGCGGCTGGGAGGGTAAAGCCTGCGAGTCCTGCCACGGTCCGGGCGGGAAGCACGCCGAGTCAGCCGATAAAGCGGCCATCGTCAACCCCGCTCATTTGCCCCCTGCCGAGGCTGATCGCGACTGCTTGAAGTGCCACCTGAATCAGCCCACCCACATCGGACGCATCCAAAGCAGCCACGCCAAGAACGAAGTCGCTTGCACCGCCTGCCACTCCATCCACCGCAACGGCCCCAACGGGCTGGTCCCCCGACGGGCGGCGGCGGTCAACGAGCTGTGCGCAAGTTGCCATACGGCGGTTTGGGCCGAGTTCCAGCGGCCTTACAAACACCGCCTGCCCGAAGGCGCTATGTCCTGCGTGGATTGCCACAACCCGCATGGCAGCATCTTGCCTGCCTCCGCGCAGTCCTACGCCGCCAACGAACCGGGTTGCTTCCGGTGTCACGGCAACCTGCGCGGCCCGTTCACCTTCGAGCACGCGCCCGTGCGCCTGGAAGGCTGCGGCAGTTGCCATGAGCCGCACGGCTCGGCCAATCCGCGCATGCTGGCCCGGGCGGAAGTCCGCTACCTGTGCCTGGAGTGCCATGCCAACCTGCCCACGGCGCCAGGGCCTATCAAGAATCCTCCCGCGCTGGGCGGAGTCCCGCCGGCGTTTCACGACCTGCTCAGCCCGCAGTTCCGGAATTGCACCGTCTGCCATATGAAGGTCCACGGGTCTTACGTGAACCAGGACTTGCTCAGATGAGACTCGGATTGGCTTTGTTCGTCACGATTCCCTTGCTTGCGCAACAGGCGGCGCAGCAGACGGCCCCGCCGACGGCCCCGTCGACAGCCCCCGCAGCGGCCGACGCCTCGTCCACCTCCCCCACCCCGTCCACCGAGCCGTGGATTACCGGCACCGTCGACTTCGGCTTCCGCTTCACCAGCGTCGGCGGCGACAACGATGTGTATCGCAGCGTGGTCAATCTGGGCCAGGGTCCCCGATTGTTGGGGCTGGACCTCACCATCGTCGATCCGAAGAAGCGCCTCTTCGACCGCCTGGACGTGCGCGCCAACAACTGGGGCGGCGATCCCTACAACACCCTGCACGTGAACGCCTCCAAGCGGGGCATCTACGATTTCAACTTCGACTACCGGGATATCGCCTACTTCAGCCTGTTGCCGTCCTTCGCCGATCCCCTGCTCGGCACCGGCATCGTGCTGGACCAGGACTCCTACTTCTCCCGCCGCCGCATGAGCGATTTCCAGTTGGACCTGTTTCCCGGCCATCGCATTATTCCTTATCTCGCCTATGGCCGCGATTCCGGCGAAGGCACCGGCATCACCACCTTCGAATCGGACGTCAACCAGTACCCGGTCGCCGACCATATGTTCGACAAGACGGACAACTACCGCGGAGGCGTGCGCCTGGAGTTCAACCGCTTCCACGCCACGCTGGAACAGGGCGGCACCACGCTGCGCGACGATCAGCAAGCCTACGATTCCACGGTCAACTACGGCAACAACTATCAGCAGCAGTACTTTGGCCAGACGCTCGATTTAACCAATTTGATGCAGGCCTACGGCATCCGCGGCGACAGCATTTATAGCAAGGTCCTGTTCACCGCCAACCCGTTCTCCTGGATAGACGTGTCGGGCCAGTTTCTGTACAGCCGTCCCGAAACCAACGTCAACTATACGCAGTTCGATACGGGCAACCTGGTGCTGCAGCAGTCGATCCTGTTTTATACCGCGGAACAGGCCTTGGGCTTCGCCGCAGGCAAGCAACCCCACACCACCGGCAGCCTGGGTTTCGAGTTGCGCCCGCTGAAGCGCGTGCGCGTCCTCCAGACCTGGATGACGGACCGTATGCACACCTCCGCGGCGGGCCAGTTCACCGATATGATTTTGCAGCCTGTTTCTGCCGCGACGACCACACTGACGCCGCTGACCAGCCTGCTGGTGTTGAACTACAACCAGGAGCAGACCGACGTGCTGCTGGAGGTCACGCACAAGCTCACCTTGCACGGCGGCTATCGTTATGTGTGGGGCGATGCCGAAACCGGAAACATGCTCATTGCGGGACCCGGCCAGGAGTCGAGCGAATTGCGCCAGCAAGTCGGCATCGCCGGCTTCAACTTCCGCGCCACTCAGAAACTCACCGCCAACGTGGATTTCGAAGACGCCTCCAGCAGCCACGCCTACTTCCTCACCAGCCTTTATAACTATCAGAAGATGCGCGCCCGCGCGCGATACCAGCTTGTCTCCACGCTGGCTCTGCAAGCCAGTTTCTCCCTGTTGAACAATCAGAATCCCGCCGCCGGCAGCAACTACGATTTCCTGAGCCGCCAGAATTCCCTGTCGGCCACCTGGACGCCGTCGAAACGGGTCAGCATTGTGGGCGAATACACGCGCTCCACGTTGCGCTCCAACATCGGCTACCTGGAGCCCGAGTTCCTCAGCCCCGTGACGTCGCTATACCGCGACAATGCCCACAACGCCAGCGCGCTGGTGGACCTGGTATTGCCGGGTTACGCAAAACTCACGCCGCGGCTGGCCTTTGGCGGATCGCTGTTCATCTCCTCGGGCAGCCGGCCGACTACCTTTTATCAGCCGCTGGTGCGACTCTCGCTGCCCTTGCACAAGGGTGTGGTCTGGAAGTCCGAATACCGCTACTACGGCTACGACGAGGCATTCTACCAATACGAAGGCTTCCGCGCGCACCTCCTGCAGACCGGACTCGCGATTTCGCGGTAAGCGTCGCCACGCTCGTCATCGCGTTACTATCACAGTGTGAAGACTTCCCGCATCGTTGTTTCCCTAGTTATTCTGATCGCTATTGGAGTGGCGGCCTACCTGACCTATCCGCCGTTCCGGCTATGGGCGCTGGTGGTCGCCGGCCGCAGCCCGGTGTGCCCGATGGCGCGCGCCGTTGAGTGCAAGGCCAACATGGACGAGAAAATCCGCATCAAGGACCGCATGCTGGCGGGCAGCCACCTGCTGAAAGAAGATAGCGGTCTGGAGTTGTGGAGCACGCCCAAGGGCCAGTTTTGGATCCCCAAGGGCAACCGCTACGTGCTGCCGTTCAACCTGGCGGAGATGGAGCAGCATATTTACGGCACCGGAGAGCATTTCATTCACGCCGGAGACGTGGTGCTGGATTGCGGCGCGAGCGACGGCGATTTCACGCGCCAGGCTCTGGAAGCGGGGGCGCAAACGGTGGTTGCGGTCGAGATCTCGCCCTCGAGCGCCGAATGCATCCGGCGCAATCTGGCAGCGGAGGCGGCGGCCGGCCGTGTGATCGTATACCCGAAGGGCGTGTGGGACAAGGACGACAGCCTCACGCTGAATGTGGATGACACCAACTTCGCAGCCAACAGCGTGGTGATGCACTCAGACTCGTCCCACCCCAGCGTTTTGGTGCCGCTGACTACGATCGATAAGCTGGTTGCCGAACTGAAGCTGGCGCGCGTGGATTTTATCAAGATGGATATCGAAGGCGCGGAGATTCCGGCGCTGGCCGGCGCGCGCGAAACGATTGCGCGCTTCAAGCCGCGCCTGGCGATCGCCACCGAGCACAAGCCGGACGACCAGTACACCATCCCGGCGTCGGTGCGCAAGATCCGCGCGGATTACCAGATGGAGTGCGGGCCGTGCCTGGAGGCCAAGGGGCACGTGCGGCCGGATGTGTTGTATTTCTGGTAGGGGGCGGGGCGCTTACTTCTTCTTGAGGCTGCGGGCAACAAAGCCGATGGCGCGGGTGAGCGAAGGGTTCTTGAGTTTCCGGATGTCTTCGACGACGGAAACCAGGATCGAGGCTTGCTGCTGTTGCGTGCGAGCCTGTTGTTTTTGGGCGGCTTCAATCTGGCCGATCTGGCGGGCCAGCTCTTTGTGCGTGGCCAGCAGTTCGCGGAGTTTGACGAAAGCGCGGATGATGAGCATGTTCATCTGCACTGCGCGCCGGCTGTTGAGCACAGAGGACAGCATGGCCACGCTGTGCTCTGTGAAGGCATAGGGTAGGGTTCGGCGCCCGCCCCCGGCCCTCCGGCTTTGACATTCCAATTTGGAATATCAAAGGTTTGGCTTCTTCAGGGCTGAGCTGAAACATGAAATCCTCAGGGAAGCGGTCGCAGTTGCGCTTCACGGCTTTGTTGAGGTTGAACGTCTCTACCTGGTAGAGTTGGGCCAAGTCGCTGTCGAGCATGACCTTCAGGCCGCGGGTCACGTATATGCGGCGCTCGCCCAAATTCTCACCGAAGTTGCGACGGGGCAGTGTCCGTTTCCGAACGGCGCGATCCGGCTGCGAACAGTAATTGTCCAGGCCCTCGCGCAACGCCTTTGGTTTCAGCCGGGCTGCTGGAACGAGAGTTGCTTCTACGTACCTTCCAATGAAACTCGCTTTGCGCAACTTGTTGCGAAATCCGGCGTTCGCTGTAACTGCCGTCCTGTCCCTGGCGCTCGGCATCGGCGCCAACACGGCCATCTTCACGCTGACCAATCAGATCCTGTTGCGGATGGTCCCAGTCAAGGAACCCCAGCGTCTGGTCGCGTTCCATTGGACCGGCCAGTTCATCGGGGGAAGCACGCGCGGCTACGAGGACTGTTTTTCGTACCCTATGTATGCCGATCTGGGGGGATCTTCCGATGCCTTCACGGGCATCGCCGCACGATACCAGGAGGCGGTCGACGTATCCGACCAAGGACCTGCGGAGCGGGCCACCGCCGAGCTGGTCTCGGGCAACTACTTCGACGTTCTCGGCGTGACGCCGGCGCTGGGCCGCCTGCTCACTCCCGATGAAGATAAGCGCAAAGGTGGCGAACCCTACGTGGTCCTGAGCTACGATTACTGGCAGCGCCGATTCGGCGGCGACCCGTCCGCGGTGCACCGCGCAATCGACGTCAACGGGCATCCCATGACCGTCGTGGGTGTCGCGCAGCGCGGATTCCAAGGTGTGTCGCTGATGAGTCCGGCGGATCTGTTCGTCCCGGTCATGATGAAGACCGTGGTCACACCCACCTGGGACGACATGAACCGGCGGGACAGTATCTGGCTGCACGTGTTTGCGCGGCTGCGGCCGGGCGTCGATCCGCTGGCAGCGCAGAGGTCCTTGGCCGGTGTGTATCGCGCCGCTCTGGAACACGACCTTGCGGCGAATGGGCGCGACGCCAAATTCTCCGAGCGGTACGTGAAGAATCAACTCCGGTTGGTCGACGGATCGCAGGGTTTCGGCGGCATGGGCGAGTTCTTCTCGAAGCCGCTCTACGTCTTGCTGGCGATGGTCGGGACCCTGCTGCTGATCGCCTGCGCGAACGTGGCCAACCTGCTCATCGCGCGGGCGCAAGGCCGGCAGAAGGAGATATCCATCCGGCTGGCGTTGGGCGCCTCGCGGCGGTCGCTCATGAGGCTCATCATGACGGAGAGCCTGCTGGTCGCCGCGGCCAGTGGGGTTCTGGGGCTGCTCCTATCCGACTGGACTGCGTCACTGCTGGTGAGCTTGCTGCCGTTCCAGAACATCGCAGCCGCCATCCGCACATCGCCCGACTGGCGGATACTGGCGTTCACGGCCGCAATCAGCCTGCTGGCCGCGCTACTGGCTGGAGTCGCTCCCGCGTTGCAGGCCGCCCGGCCCGGCTTGGCACCGGCGCTGAAGAGCGAATCCCGGGGCGCGTCGCTGGGGCTGGGCCAGACCCGTTTCCGTAGAGTCCTGATCTGCGCGCAGGTGGCGTTGTCGTTCCTGCTGCTGGCTACGGCCGGGCTGTTTGCCCGCAGCCTCTACAAGCTGATGACCGTGAACTCCGGCATTGAAACCAACCGGCTGCTGGCGTTCACGGTAGATCCGTCGATGCACAACTACACAGCGGACCGGGCGCGGAGGTTGTTCCTGGATTTGCAGACCGCGCTCGCACGCGTGCCCGGCGCGCAGATGTCCAGCGGGGTGTCCTACGCGGTGCTGGCGAACAATAACTGGCAGAACACGGTGCATATCGAAGGGTACCGGCCATCCAACGGTGAAGACATGAACCCCGGCTATAACGAGATGCTGCCCGGATTCTTTTCCACTGCGGGTGTTCGGTTGATCGCGGGGCGGGACTTCAACGAGAGAGACACAGCCGGCGCGCCCGCGGTGGTGATCGTGAACGAGACGTTCCAGCAGCGTTTCTTTCCGCATGATAGCCCCCTCGGGCATCGCATCGGCTGGGGCGGCTCCGGGCCCGCCAACATGGAAATCGTGGGGGTGGTCAAGGACATGAAAGAGGGGGACCTGAAGGAGAAGCCCAAACCCTGGACCTTCACGCCGGTCCTGCAGAATCCTGCGCCGGGAGCGGTGACATTCTATGTGCGTACGTCGCGGAACCCGCTCACCGTAGCGCAGGCGGCCCGCCAGGTGGTGCATCGGATGGATAGCGCGCTGCCTGTGTACGACCTGAAGACTCTCGATGCGCAGATCGATGAGACCCACTTCCTCGACCGTCTGCTGGCTTGGCTGTCGGTGGCGTTCGGGCTTCTGGCCACGCTGCTGGCTTCTATCGGCCTGTATGGCATCACGGCGTTCAGTGTGACGCGGCGCACGCAGGAGATCGGTATCCGCATGGCGCTGGGGGCGGCCCGCGGCAATGTGTTGCGGCTGGTAATGCGGGAAGTGCTGGTGCTTGCCGCGGCCGGGTTGGCTATAGGGGTGGCGGCCAGCCTGACTCTCGGCAGGCTGCTGGAGAGCCAGCTCTTTGAGATGAAGGCCAACGATCCAGCGGTCATCGCGGGTGCGATCGCTGTAGTGCTCCTGGTTTCGATCGTCGCCGGATATCTTCCCGCGCGCCGCGCCACACACATCGATCCGATGCAGTCGCTGCGCTGGGAGTAGGTTTTAGTCGCCGAAAGAGCCGACTTCTTCGCGCTCTTCGACGCGCTCGACCGGCGCGGGTTTCGGTGCGGGCTTCGGCGCGAGCTGAATCGATCCCAGCGGCACCAGGTCGGGCGTGGGCTGCTCCTTGAGCACATGCTGGCGGTACAACTTCGCCATGCGGGCGTTCTCTTCGTCCTGCTTGATTTTGGCGGCGCGGGCGCGCAATTTCTCTTCACCGGAGTTCTTGGCGATGCCCAGCTTGTCGAGATCGTGCTGCACTTCGGTGGTGATGATGCCGTCGCGCAGCACCATGGAGTGCTCGGCGCTCTGCATCGCGACCTTCTTGCCGCCGGCGAAGATTTCGTGGCGGCCGTGCTCCTCATACCACTTCGTGAGCGTGGCGGTCATGTGCATCTTCTCTATGATGTTGCGCCAACCGATACCGGTGTTGTAGGCGCAGAACGAGATCTCGCCTTCCTGCGTAGCGTAAGGGATGATGCACTGCTCGGTGCGGCGGAAATCGTAGTTGAACAGATCCTGGAACCACATACCGGCGATCAGCAGGAAGTTCCAGCGGTCCTGGCGGCGCTTTTCGATGTCCTGTATGGTGCGGTCCGCCCCCACTTTGCCGTAATTCTTGCCGGTGGCGCCGAAGGTCTTGTCCAGCTTCTTCATCAGATCGGTCAGCTTGAAGTGCGTGGGCGACTTGAAGGGATCGTAGTTGCGCGCCGTGGCCAGCGCCATGCCGATAATCGAAAGCCACTTGCCGCGGGCGGCGTCGTTGACGCGCGCTACGTCCTTGGCAAGTTGGTCGGCGTTCCAGAAAGACGTGACCGGCGCGGATTCGCCGGTTTGCTTGTCCACCATCACGGCCATGCCTACGCCGCAGTTGGGATGGCATCCGCAGCTCAACTGGCCCCATTGGTGCTCCGGGCCATGCACCAGGTCGGACCAATCGGAGAAGGTGCTGATGAAGGAGAGCGGGAACCAGTCGCGGGCGGGTTCGCCCAAGCCGGTCTGGTTCTTGACGTCGTGCGCCAGGTGGGCCAGGGTGTAGCGCTGGGCCATGCGGCGTTCGTCGGTGACGGCCTCGTCGCGGCCGGTAAACGAAACCGGCTGGAACGAAAGGAACGGAATGCGCTTGGGATTGTCGAGCGCGAACTGGATGACGCGGCCCACCTGCTCGTTGTTGATGCCGTTGATCAGGGTGATGACGGGCACGATGTCCACGCCGTTGTTGTACAGGTTTTCAATGGCGCGCAGCTTCACGTCGAACAGGTTGCCGACCTTGCGGTGGGAGTTGGCGGCGTTGCCGATTCCATCGAACTGCAGGTAGGCATAGCGCAGGCCGGCGTCGGCGGCCTTGCGGCAGAACTCGGGGCTCTTGGCGAACTCGATGCCGTTGGTGGCGGCCTGCACGCTGGTGTAGCCGACCTTGCGTGCGTACGACACGGCATCCAGGAAATACGGCGAAATGGTGGGCTCGCCGCCGGAGAACTGCACTGACATCTGGCGTTTGGGCTTGATGGTGATGGCGTTGTCGAGCAGCGTCTGAATGTCTTCCCAAGTGAGTTCGTGCACGAAGCCGACCTGGTTGGCGTCCATGAAGCACGGATCGCACATCATGTTGCAGCGGTTGGTCAGGTCGATCGTGAGCACGGAGCCGCGGCCATGGGTGATGGTGCTGGTGCCGTGGTGATGCAGATGCGAATCGTTGTGCGCGAGAATGTCGCGGCCGGGGAAGCACTCTTCCAGGTGCTTGAAGAAGGCGGTGTCGATGGACATTACGTCCTCGAAGTGGCCGTGAATAGGGCAATCCTTGACCATCAGGATTTTGCCGTCACGCTCGATGACTTGGGCCTTGATCTCGCCCACTTTTTCGTTCATCAGGATCGAAAGCGGTTTCTTGCCGCTCATGATCTCCTCGCGGGCCTCGGGGACGCAGCGCGGGCACAGCGAGTCGGTCTCGCGCGGCCAGCCCAGCGGGGGCTTGGTCTTCTGATACGACTTCAGCAACGGCTTTTCGGACCAACTGGGAATGAACGACGGGTTCTGCTTGATTTGATTGGCTTTATCGAAAACGGTCCAGGCGGCTTGGGCCGCGTAGGTCAGGGCTTTTTCCACGTACTTGATAGGCTTGTGCATTCGTTTGAGCTCCTCTTTGTGGGTTGCCGACTGCCTCCCTGCACCCACCGGTTTAAGATAAATGCGCTCACGCGGCACTCGCTCGCCGCGCGCTCGATTTTCCCAGTATAGTTAATGGCGGTTAACCAATACCACTGGCGGCCATCAAACTGTTGATTTCCTTGGTTGTACGGCAAGTTGGGGTGTTGAACGGGAGATTTCGGCAATGGGCGCGGGAGATGGCGGTAGGTCATTGAAAGGGCGTGGGTTAGGCTTGATTTGAGAGAATCCTTCCGTCCGGGAGCCGTGCGTTCGTCCTTCAGTTGCTCGCGCGCGTGCCACACACGGCGGCGGATCTGCTTTTGGCGTTTTTGCGACGGGCGGGACTGAGAGTCCCGCGCAGGCCACGGGCCTGCCCCACTTTACAGTGACTTGATTTCGAGTCATGGACTGACTTCCGCGATAGGTGGCAGCAGCCAGTCATTAAGAACTGAAAATAATGCTTGCACTCCAGCTACAGAGTAAGCTAGAATCTAAGTGCGTGAGACAAGTTATCCATTTCGGTACTAAGCCGCCAGTCATGCGGCGGGAGCGCGTCAATACGGACGCGTGGGAGGCTACCTAACCGGAACTTGGGATAACATTCCGATTTCAGGAAAAGGGGGTGGCCACCATGTGGTCGCCCCCTTTTTAGTTTTTCGGGGACTTGGGAAATGGCTTAACCCGCTTGCCCTGGAAGCAAGAGACTCCCGGTTCAAGTCCGGGGTCCCCGACCAGTTCTTTGACAATTCGAGTGAGTTACGAGCGGGTGTGGCTCATTGGTTGAGCGCTGGATCGCCAGTCCAGGCAACGGAGTTCGATTCTCCGCACTCGCTCCAGCCGGCGTAGCCCAATGGCAGAGCAGCCGCATTCCCGGCACCGGCTCTAAGTGTGTCCGCCGGGTAAGCATACGGGGCGATGCGCCGGTTTTGTAAACCGGACAAGTCAGTTCGATTCCGACACCCGGCTCCATTCCGGCAAAGCTCTCCGGGCGAGCAATCGGCCGATAACCGATAGGGAGATGGTTCGATTCCATCTGCCGGAACCAGATTTTAGATGACGTTTCATTGCGGAGTAGACTGGAGGCGGTTCCAGCTTGGTCTCATAAGCCAAAGACGTGCGTTCGAGTCGCACCTCCGCAACCATTTTGTAGGATGGGCAAGTCGTTCAACGGGAGGATTACTGGCCTGCACCCAGTAGATAAGGGTTCAATTTCCTTCTTGTCCACCAAAGTTAGTGGCGGGATAGCCTAAGTGGTCACGGCGCCTGGCTGAAGCCCAGATCATCTCCGTTCGATTCGGAGTCCCGCCGCCAGTTATGTTGGCCGTGGCCGAGTGGCTCAGGCGCAGGGCTGTGACCCCTGCCACGAGAGTTCGATTCTCTCCGGTCAACCCAGTTTTGCAGGCCACCGAGTTTATTGGGAGGTCGGTTAGTGGGAAGCCGTCAGTCTTTGAAGCTGACTTCGGGCGTTCGATTCGTCCCCTCCCAGCCACAGCCGGGTCGTTCAGTGGCAGGACGCCGCTCTCTGACAGCAGATGCCGATGGTTCGAGTCCATCCCCGGCTGCCATTTTGTAACACGCTTTAAGCGGGTATCGTTCAAGGGACAGGATAGAACGCTACGAACGTTCAGATTGCCGTTCGAGTCGGCATACCCGTGCCATCCGGCCTTCGTCCAATTGGGAGAGGACACAGCGCTCCGAACGCTGAAATTCCGGTTCGAATCCGGGGGGCTGGACCAGTTTTGCGCGGTGGTGGCCGAGTGGCAAAGGCGCCCGATTGTCTATCGGGACCAGGAGGGTTCGACTCCCTTCCATCGCGCCAGTTTTCGCGGGTCTCGTGGGGCAGCGCCGTGCGCTGCGGCCGGCCTCATAGGCCCGCTCCTTTTCAGATCCGGGTGCGAAGCTCATCAGGATGAGCAGGCGGCTCTTAACCGTCAGGCAGAGCGTTCGATTCGCTCCGCACCCACCAGGTTTGTTCTGGGGTAGCAAAGCGGCAATGCGCCCGGCTGTTAACCGGGAGACGCGCAGGTTCGAATCCTGCCCCCAGAGCCAATGCCGGGCAACTTCGCTGGTCGCGAAGACTGGTCCTACAAACCAGCACAGTTGAGTTCGATTCTCAGGCCCGGCACCAAGTTCAGCGGGAGCGATTTCTAGATGGCGAGGCACCGGACTTTTAATCCGGCCAGGGTCGGTTCGAGCCCGCCCGCTCCCACCAGGTTACCGAGCCGCGACCGTCAGGAAGCGGTTTCCCCAAAACGGTTAATAAGCACCCATTACGTTCGGCCGGTGCCCGGCCGCGGCACCGCATGTTACGCTCGGCACATGAGCGGCCCGGATGCGGAAGGCTCCAGTGTGGCCGTCCTGGCGGAAAAGCCTTCGGTGGCGCGCGACATTGCGCGCGTGCTGGGCGCCACAAAACAGGGGCAAGGATACCTGCACGGCAACGGCTACGTGGTCACTTGGGCGATCGGTCACCTGGTGGCGCTGGCGCAGCCGCACGAGATCCAGCCGGAGTGGAAACACTGGCGGCGCGACCTGCTCCCCATGCTGCCGCGCGACTGGCCGCTGGTGGTCTACGACAAGACCAAAGACCAGTTCGAGGTAGTGCGCAAGATCCTGAATTCGCCGAAGGTGGCGAGCCTGGTGTGCGCCACCGACGCCGGCCGCGAAGGCGAGCTGATCTTCCGCTATATATATGAAGCCGCCAGGTGCCGGAAACCGTTCCGCCGCCTTTGGATTTCGTCGCTCACGCCGGACGCCATCCGCAAGGGCTTCGGCGAATTGAAGGACGGCGCGGCCTATGATCCCCTGGCCGATGCGGCGCGCGGACGTAGCCGCGCCGATTGGCTGGTGGGCATGAATCTCTCGCGCGCCTACACGCTGGCGATGGACGACGACCTCTCGGTGGGCCGCGTGCAGACCCCCACGCTGGCCATGCTGGTGGAGCGCGAGTTGGCCGTCCGCGCTTTCGTGCCGGAAGATTACATGGAGGTGGTGGCGACGTTTTCGCCCGGCGCCGATGCGAAGTATCAGGGCACCTGGTTCCGCGAGCCCGCCAAGGACACCATCCAGATGGCCATGCGGCTTCCGGCCGATGGCGAAGAAGCCGGGCGCATCGTGGCGCGGGCGCGCACCGGCGAGGCGCGCATCGAGTCCATCCAATCCGAAACGCAGCGCATGGCGCCGCCGCTGCTTTACGATCTCACCGAACTGCAGCGGCACGCCAATCGCCTCTATGGCTTCAGCGCGCAGAAGACCCTGGACACCGCCCAGGCGCTTTACGAGAGCCGCAAGCTGATCAGCTATCCGCGGACGGACAGCCGCCACCTTTCGCAGGATGTGGCGCGCACTTTGCCGGCGGTGGTGCGGGCGATCGAGCCGCCTTACCAGGCACTGCTGGCGCCCGGCACTGGCGACCGTCCGCTAGGCCGCCGCTTCGTGGACGATTCCAAGGTGACCGATCACCACGCCATCATCCCGACGGCTGTGCAAATCGGGCACGCCGGCGATCTCACCGCCGATGAGCGCAAGATCTACGATCTGATCTGCCGGCGCCTGCTCAGCGCCTGGCATGACGATCACGTCTGGGCGGTGACCACGGTGATAACCGCCATCTCCAACCCCGGCGTGACGGATCACTATCACACTAGCGGGACCGCCGTGCAGAAGGTGGGTTGGAAGGCGCTCGACGTGGTCCCGGAGCGCCGGCAGGAGCGTGCGCCGGAAACACCTACGTTGCCGCCGGGTCTGGCGCAAGGGCAGCCGCAGACCGTGGTGGACGTGGAAGCCCTCAAGAAGAAGACGCGGCCTCCCAAGCGATTCACGGAAGCCACGCTGCTCACGGCCATGGAGACCGCGGGCAAGACGCTCGACGAGAAGGAACTGTCGGACGCCATGAAGGAGACCGGCCTGGGCACTCCGGCCACGCGCGCCTCCATCATCGAAGTGTTGCTCAAGCGCGGCTATATGGTGCGCGAAGGGAAGATGCTGCAGGCCACCGAGAAGGGCATCCATCTGATCGAGGTGGTCCATCCGGAAGTGAAAAGCCCGGCGATGACGGGCCAATGGGAGGCGTACCTGAAGCGCATCCAGCGCGGGACGGCGAAACTGACGCCGTTTATCGAAGGGATTGAAGATTACGTGCGAGAGGTGGTGGGGAAGGTGGGTAAGACAGGACCGCTCCCTGACCGTCGCGGCTCGGTAGCGCATGAGGCACAACCACCAGCCACCAGCCACCAACCACTGCTCACGGCGAGCAACGCGAGCCTCACGGATTTGCTGCATAGCGTGTTTGGGTATGAATCGTTCCGGCCCAATCAGGAAGCCGTTTGCGAAGCCGTCATCGCGGGCCGCGACGTGCTTCTGGTGATGCCTACCGGCTCCGGGAAGTCGCTCTGTTATCAACTCCCCGGCGTGGCGCGCGGCGGCACCACGCTGGTGATCAGCCCGCTCATCGCGCTGATGGAAGATCAGGTGGCCAAGCTCAAGGCGCAGAACTGCGCAGTGGAGCGCATCCATTCCGGGCGCGACCGCGCAGCTTCGCGGCAGGCTTGCATCGATTATCTCGCGGGCAATCTGCAATTCCTCTTCGTGGCGCCGGAGCGGCTACGCGTGCCCGGCTTTCCGGCGATGCTCGCCAAACGCAAGCCGAGCCTGGTGGCCATCGACGAAGCGCATTGCATCTCGCAATGGGGCCACGATTTCCGCCCCGACTACCGCATGATCGGCCAGCACCTGCCGCATTTCCGTCCAGCGCCGGTGATCGCCATGACCGCCACGGCCACGCCGCTGGTGCAGAACGACATCATCGAGCAACTGGGACTGGGCGAACCTGCCCGTTTCATTCACGGGTTCCGGCGGGCCAACATCGCCATCGAAGTCGTGGAGGTGCCGCCCAGCGAGCGCGCCGACTTAGCCCGTGAGCTGCTGCAAGACGCCGCGCGCCGGCCCGCCATCGTGTACGTACCCACGCGGCGCGAAGCCGACAGCTTCGCCGCCGAATTGAAACAGGATTTCCCGGCCGCCGCCTACCATGCCGGCCTGGAATCCGAGCGGCGCAAGAAAGTGCAGGCTGCTTTTTTCAGCGGGGAATTGCAGGTGATCGTGGCCACCATCGCGTTCGGCATGGGCATCGACAAGCCCGACATACGGACCGTGATCCACACCGCGCTGCCCGGATCGCTGGAAGCTTATTACCAGGAAGTCGGGCGCGCCGGCCGCGACGGAGCGCCGGCCCGCGCGATCCTGATGCACTCCTACGCCGACCGCCACACTCACGATTTCTTCTTCGACCGCGATTATCCGGACGTGTCCGTGCTGGAGAACATCTATGCGCGGCTGGTCGACGAGGCGCGGCCCAAGGAGATGGTCCAGAGCATGGTGCGCATGGACCCGGACGTTTTCGACAAGGCGCTGGAGAAACTCTGGATTCATGGAGGCGCGGTGGTGGACGCCGCGGAGAATCTGAAACGCGGGGCCGAGGGCTGGCGCGAGCTTTACCTGGCGCAGGCCGAGCACAAGCTGGCGCAGATCGAGCTGATGATCCGCTACACGCAGGCGAGCGAGTGCCGCATGCTGGGGCTGGTGCGCCATTTCGGCGACTTCGCGGACGCCCACGAACGCTGCGGCATTTGCGATTTCTGCGCGCCGGACGAATCCATTGCGCAGAGCTTCCGGCCCGCTACCGATGCCGAGCGCAAGGCCGCGGGGCGCATCCTGACCGCGCTGAAGAAGTCCGGACGGAAGGCCACCGGGCGGTTGCATAGCGAAGTGTTTGCGGACTACTCGCTCGATCGGGACGGCTTCGAACAGGTGCTGGGTGCCATGGCGCGCGCCGGGTGGGTGGAGATGTCTGAAGCTTCCTTTGAGCAGGACGGCCGGCGCGTGGACTATAGGCTGGCGGGTCTGAGCGCGGCCGGGCGGGAGCTGGATGCCACTGCAGTTCCGGCGTTCGAGATGAAGCTGGAGATCGAGGCGACCGGGAAGCGCCGTAGGAAGGCGCGCACCGGCAAGGCACGTAAGCGGGAGAAGGCTGCGCCGCCCGCGAAGGCCGCCGCGCCGCCTGGAAATGCGGCAGTGGAGAAGGCCCTGCGCGACTGGCGGCTGGCCGAAGCTAGACGCCGTGAGGTGCCTGCCTTCCGGATTCTGTCCGATAAGTCGCTGCAGGCCATCGCGGCCGAGAAGCCGCTCAGTATCCGCGAATTGCTGGAAATTCCCGGCGTGGGCGCGCGGTTGGCGGAGCAGTATGGCGCGCAGATCTTCCGGATTTTGGAGCGGGCGAGTTCATGAAGCTCTTTCCCTCGCACAGCACCAAGGACAAAGAATTGCTGCGCGCGAACAGCATCGATCCTTGGCTTTGCGAGAAGGATATCGAGTATTGGGTGGCGAAGATTGAGGTGGCGCTGAAGGAAAGCGATTTAGTTAGAAACAGCGCTATGCCTGGAACTGCTGCGTCGCGGCCCCGGGTAACGGTGTTGATACTGTGCACGAGGGCGGCGACGTTGCCCCATCGATCCACGACGACGATCGCGTCGCTATGGCGGGGCGGATCGCGCTGGAGCAGTGGGTCCGTGGCGTGGGCGGTCGATCTTCATTTCCTCGATCAGGTTCAGCGCCTCCGGAGTTGGCGGCCACCCTCGTTGCTTCCGGCTGCCTTACCCGGCAGGACCGGGCGAGGTTCCCTCACCCTTCATTCACCGCAGGTATCCAACCGGGTTTTTAGCGGAAGTCTTGATTCGGCAGGCGAAGGGCAGTGTGGGCTAGAATGAGAGGAGCAGTTTGAGAGTCGGGGCGTAGCGCAGCCCGGTAGCGCACCTGCCTTGGGCGCAGGGGGTCGTCAGTTCAAATCTGACCGCCCCGACCATTCCTCCTGCTGATTCCAAGAAGTTGTTGCCCGCCTGTTCGTCGCGTTGTCAATGGCCGCCCGCACAGACGTGCTGGCATTGGCATAGCCCCGCGATCCGATCGCGGCGTCGATCTCTTGCGCTGCTTTACAACTGAATTTGCTCAGGCGCGCAACTCATCCGCAATCGACGGCGTTTCGAGGCGCCGGACCCGGATCCTCACCTCGACACGCGATCCGAGACGGTTGAGAATCGATACAAGCCGATCGGCAGTGAACCTGGCGAGATCGGCGTTCCGGATGCGTGAGAAGTCGGCCGCGGAGAAGCCGGTTCGGGCATGGGCGGCGCGGACGGTCAACGCCGCCCGGTCAAGAACCTTGATAATCTCAGCGGCGAGGAGCGCCTTCAACTGCTCGATGTCGGCGTTGTCGCGGCCGAGGTCGCGGAACACATTTCCGCCGCCACGGACCAGTTCCAGTTTTTCGCGCTTCATCGCAGTGCCTCCTTCACTTCAACCGATCTTTCACCAGATCGATCTCGCGTTTCGGCGTCTTGATCCCCTGCGCCGATTTCTTCCGGAATGCATGGATAACCGAGACTTCGTTTGCGAGTTGGACGGCGTAAACGACCCGAAACGCATCGCCGTGGAACCCATGGCGATCTCAGATACGCCTGAGCAGAGGCCGTGCATCGGTTTCGCGATGTCCGCCTTACCACCCTCCGCCCGCGAATCGATAATCGCGATGTGATAGTGTATACGGCTTAAGCGCGACATAAAAGTGGAGATTCCGGCAACGCCACTTGAGCCGCGGGACCGCAGCACCTCAGCGTTATCGGCGTTCATCGGCGGCCACTTTTCTTTCGGTCCAACGCGAAAACCAAAACCCCATATTGGCCGCCGATGAACGCCGATGAACGCGGATAAAAACGAGCCAGAGGGAAGTGTTAGAATCAAATCGCATGCAGACTGATTAAAACACAGTCAATGTCCAGTGTTTTAGGGGAGAGAACCAAAAATGCCAAGACAAGCACAGCCAAGAGCAGACGATTCCATGCTGGAGATGGCCATCGTTGGCTACCAGAGCCGGCTCGCCGAGGTTTCGGCGAAAATAGCCGATATCAAAGCGCAACTCGGTCAACGCGGTCCGGGACGGCCCAAAGCCACGGCGGCCGCAACGGACCCGGCGGGCGCACAGAAGCGCCGCACGATCAGCAAAGCGGGCCGCGCCAGGATCGCCGCCGCGCAGAGAGCCCGATGGGCGGCGCAGAAACAGCAACATGCCCAATCGGAGAAGCCCAAGAAACGGAAGTTGTCGGCGGCGGGCTTGAAGGCCATCCGGGAAGCCACCAAGAAGCGCTGGGCGGCTTACCGCAAAGCGCACGAATCCGCGGTTTAGGGCCGGACGGCGTCCGCCCCTAAAACGACAAGCTCAAATTCGCCTCTAACTGGTTTGGCGCCGACCGGTAACCCGTCCCCAGGATTGACGGGGACTGCCAGCGGATATATCGAACCTCCGGCGCTACCCGGATGTGGAATTCGTCGACAAATCTCATGCCGAGTCCCGCCACGACTCCCAGGTTGTTGACCTTATTCGGAGTGGCCGCATTCTCGTTGTAGTCGGTCGAGCCGCTCGGGTAGGTAAAATCGTTTCCAGTCCGTATCTTGCCTACGTGGAGCAACTGTCCGCCGCCGGAAAAGAATATTCTGCGCTTCCAGCCATTGGACCAGAAGCCGTAATAGTGCGCCAGCAGGGGGACCTCATAAGCGTTGATCTGCGAGGTTTGGACGGTGGTAGTGAGTGGACGATTGTCGCCGCCGGTGGTACTCGTGTTATAGCCGCTGAGGATGTTGTCGGTGACCGTATAGTCCTCGTGATGGAAATGAATTTCGCCCGCGAGCGAAACGTGCTTCAGCAAACGATATTCCACCATCGCTCCGGGCCCCCACTTCGGTGAATCCGATGCGGCGTAGTAGTTATTCTGAGCGACCGGGTTATTCGAGATTTGTACGAGGTAGCTTGACTTAATCAGAGGCAGGGGAAAGTAGTTTACATGGATGCCGATGGTGAGCCGCCGGATCGGCTTAGCCGTCTCGTCTTGGCCAAACAGAAGAACGCCCGGAAAGAGACAGGCAATGAGAGCGGCATTCGAAAAGTCTGCGAGAGTCATCGATAACTTTCTCCAGGTCAGAACTGCAGGCGTAGCGAAAGCTCCATGGATCTTGGCCCGCCGGAGCGGTACAAAGCATTCACACCGCCCCCGAACGTCTGGTTATACATCTGCGTCACCACGCCGAAGTCCGGACTGGCCAGGTTGGCGCCTTGCAGCGAAGATGGGTTTGCGAAATTCGGATGGTTCAGCGCGTTGAAGCCCTCCAAGGCAATGTTGAACCGATACCGTTCGGTGATCGGAATCACGCGGCGCAGGGCCAGGTCCAGTTGGGCGAAGGGGAGTCCGCGCAGTTCGTTCCGTCCCATATTCCCCTGCGCATAGCCGCACGGAGTAATGAAGGCGGCGCTGTTTAGCTCACGTCCTCCGGGCACTGCGGGATTGTCGATCCAGATGGCCTCGCCGTTCCAACTGGGCCGCACATTGGCGAAAAGGCCGTTGTTCGTGCCGCCGTTGGTAGAGCTGTTGCAACCCGTCGCGACACTGGTAGATTCGCTAACCGCCGAGAGATCGAAGGGAAGGCCAGTATGCGCGGCCGCGACAAAGTCCAGATACCAGTGCCGGAACGGAGCATACATGGCCCCCTGGCTGGGCGAGGGTAACATCCACGAACCCGAGAAGTTCACATTGTGCCGGATGTCGTAGTCCGAGTCGCCTTTTTCGCCGCCAAACAGACTGGCGAAGCCGCCGCCGAATCCGGAATCGGAAGAAGCGCTGTCGATGGAATGGGACCAGGTATAGTTCAACTGCGTCTGCAGAGTTTTGCTGAGCCGCTTCCGGAATTGGACTTGCACGCCATTGTAGCTGGATGTCGCTCCGTTCTCCACTTCCTGGAGAATGTCATAGGCGGCGGTGTACGAGGCCGAAGTGCTGGTCCGCAGCAGGTTCCCGCCCCGGCTGCCCACAATGCTCACGCTCAACGTCTGGCCCACGCCGAAATTCTTCTCCAAGGTGCCGTTCCACTGGTATATGCGGGGCGACAGCAAGCCCGGGTCGCCAGTAAAGATCTGTCCATAAGGGCGCGTGGGCGGCAGAACTGGGGGCGCCAGGTCGCCCGATGCGAGGGGGAAGCCGATCTCCGATTCCGTCCGCACGTCCGCGTAAGGAGCTCCGAAGAATGCCTGGCCCACGCCTCCATACCCAACGTCGTAAAACATTCCAAATCCGGCGCGCAGCGTCATCTCGCGTTCCGGTGCGTCATCGGAGAGGTACGCAATTCCGACGCGCGGGGCTACATTGAGCCATCGGGTGCCATAGATGGGTTGATTCTGCGTAACCCCGGCAATCAGATCGCCCGATATCGAGAAAGGTTGCGGTCCCTGCCGCGCGGTGGGAGCCGGATTGACGTCCCAGCGCGCGCCGTACGTAAGCGTGGTTCGCTCCGTGAGCCTGAAGGTGTCCTGGAAGTAGGCCGAAAAGTTCTTGTAAGTCGGATACACTTCCGGCACGCTGGAGGTGACCTGAATGTTCAGTGCGTCGCCGGTCAAAAGCGCATAGTTGTTAGCCTTTGTGACTCCATTGAAGGACACGTTTGCGCTGTAGGGATTCCGGTAAGTTGTCTGCAGAATATCCCGGAAGTCCACGCCGGCCTTGACGTTGTGCTTGCCATAGACCTTCGACAAGCTATCGACCACATTCGCCTGCTCCTGCTTATTGTTCGAGCGCCCCCCAAAAGAATAGCCCGCGAATCCCAGAACATTCAGGCTGAACGAGCCGTTCGCGGTAGTTACACCCGCCGGAAATATCGCGGAAACCGGCAAGGGAACGGCGCCGCCGTAACTGTCCATTGTGGAGGTCCCGGTTGACGTAGCCGTCGAGTAGTTCAGGCGCAGATCGTTGAGCGAGCCGTTGCCGAATATATGGGTCGCCCCTACGGTGGCGAGCTGAGAGCGCGAAGACTGGTCCGTGAGGATGTTGGGAGTAGAGAACTGAGTGCCACGCTGCTCTGCGTTGGCCGATGTCAGGCTGTAACGGGCGAACAAGGTGGTGCTGGCATTCAGAATGTGATCGACGCGGACGCTGCCGGAACTGCTGTCGGACGGGTTGGAGGTTACGGAGTTGTACTGCGCGCCGCCATTCACCAACTCGACACCGTTGGGAATGGGAAATGCGTCCACATACGGGAGCAGATTCGCTCGGGCGGAGGCGCGCGAGGCCAAGTCCGGCACATCGGCGACCAGCGACTCGGGCGACGTAAGCGTCAGCTTTTCGAAGGCGATGAAGAAGAATGTCTTGTTTTTAACCAGCGGCCCGCCCAACGTTCCCCCAGGACGCTCCTGGTGTTCGCTGCCCTTCCCATAGCCGCCGGCATTGGCGAACCAGTCGTTGGCGTCGAACTTGTCGCTGCGGATGTAATCGTACAGCGAGCCATGCAGAGCGTTCGTGCCTCCCCGGCTGGTCATAACAATCTGGGCTCCCGGCGATCGGCCGAACTCCGGCGCGAAGGACGATGTTTGGACCTTCATCTCCTGCATGGCGTCGATCGAGATCAAGTTGGTCGAAGCATTCGCGCCGCTTAGCCCGGCGCCGCCAAAGCCGCCTCCGAACCCGCGGCCAAAACCGCCGCCGCCGCTGCCGGACCCTGGAGCGCCGCCGCCGGAGGGCGCTTGGTTCAGGCTCACGCCGTCCAACGTGTAGTAGTTCATGGTGGAGCGCAGTCCGTTGGCGTCGAAGTTGCCTGAGCCATCCACTGCCGGCGTGATACCTGGCGCCATAAAAATCAGCGATTCGGCATTGCGTCCGTTGGCCGGAAGGTCCTCGATGTAACTATGTTCCAACGAGACGCCTTCCGTCGCTTCGCTGGAAAGAGTTTGGGCGGTGGCCGTTACTTGCACGCTGGTGCCTGCGGCCGCCACTTTGAGTTCCACGCGAAACGTTTGCCGGTCGCGGACCTGCAGCGTCAAAGAGTTGACCTGGGATTTGTCGAAACCGGGCTTTTCCGCCGTGAGAGAATAATCGCCCGGCTGCAGGAAATCGAAGACGGCAAAGCCGCTATCCCCGCTATCCACCTGGGTCACCGTGCCCCGGTGCAAGTCCGTGAGCGTCACTTTGGCGCCGGGCACCACTGCGGCACTGGGATCGAAAACCGTAACAGTCAGCGTCGCCGACTCCTGCGCGAGAGCGGCGGCGCCGCCGAGAAACACGGCTAGAGCCGCGATTTGTCTGAGCACAACTTAGGTACAACCCCCAATCTGCAAATTCCTACGCCCAAGGCAAGAGCGGCAACTGAAGAATCACGCCCACGAGCTTATTACCTGAAGTCCAGTGACGGAGCACCGGTTCATCCGGGGTACGCCCATCCACAAATGTTTGCAAATAACCACAATACTCCGTTCGGACTCTGCGGGCAAGTTGTGCCTGTGCCGCACTACTGTTCCCAACGAGCCACAACTGCGCTGGCGAGACAGTTGCCGAGAACATTCACCGAGGTGCGGGCCATGTCCATCAGCGCGTCGATGCCCAGCAGGACGGCCACGCCTTCCATGGGCAACCGGAAGGTGGAGAGCGTGCCGGCCAGGATCACCAGGGCGGCGCGCGGGACTCCGGCCACGCCTTTGCTGGTCAGCATCAGGGTCAGCATCATGAGCAGTTGCTGGCCAAACGACAGGTTGACGCCCGCGGCCTGCGCTACGAAAACAGAAGCCAGCGAGAGATACAGCGTGCTGCCATCCAGGTTGAAGCCGTAGCCGGTGGGAATCACGAACGCCACGATATGTTTCGGCACGCCGAACTGCTCCATGTTCTCCAGCGCCAGCGGCAGGGCGGCTTCGCTGGATGCGGTGGAGAAGGCGATCAGGAACGGCTCCCGCACGGCGCGGTAGTATCATGTATGACGGGATACGGGTCTGGAAGCAATGCCAAGCGCCTTTGTGAGCTATTCGCGCGAAGACGGTCCTTTTGCCGCAGATCTAGAAAGACGGTTACAGAGCGCCGGCTGGGGCGTCTGGCGGGATGTACACGGCCTCCGGGCGGGGGACCGCTGGCCGCGCAGGCTGGGCGATGCGGTGGCTGCCTGCGAGACGTTCGTGCTGATCTGGTCCGCGCATGCAGCCGGCTCCGATTTCGTGGAGCTGGAATGGACCATCGCGGTGGCCGCGAAGCGTCAGATCTGCATCGTCGCGCTGGATGGGCAATCGCTGCCTGCCACTCTGGCCCCCTACCAGGCGCACCGGACTTCGGAACCGGATAGCGCCGCCGAATGGTTAGCAGGGAGTTTCACCGCTCAGGACATTCCCGTCGGGGCCGCCGAGCCCGTCCTGCGAAAGCTAGATGCGTCTCCCGCGGCAGAGCCGTCTCAACTGACCGCCGCGCTGAGGGCGGCATTCGACCAGCCCGGTTTGAAAGAGGGCGGTTCGCTGATTGGGGCCGCGGGCAACGTAAATGTGTACATCGGTGAACGCCGCAAGGTTGCATATATCGTCGCGCCAACCCTCGTGGTGTTGGTCGTCGCCGTAGTCTGCTACAAATGGACAGTTGGGCCCTCGCCGGTTTCTCAGAGCGCGCCTGGTAACGTGGCTATTAATCAGAATCCGCAGCCGTTCCGCGGCTGGGTGCAGGACGAGCAAGGGCGTCCGCTGGAAGGTGTGAAGGTGACCGCTCCCAATTTCGGCGTTAAGGCCGTGACCGACGGAGACGGCCGGTTTTTGCTGCAACTTCCGATAGCGGCAGACACCAACTTTCGCCTGGTGGCGGAGAAGCCTGGCTACGTCGTGCTGACAGCCGACCCTCAGGCGGGCGACAACAGCTTCAACTACGTCCTGAGGAAGAAGGCATCGGGAAAAGCTCAATGAATGCCCTGCGCGCCACCTGCCTGATCCTGCCGTGGTTTGCATGCGTTACCGCACCCATGCCTGCGCAGACGCCGGCGCGGCCAAGCCGGATGCTCCATGGAAAGGTGGTCAAGCTTCGGGAAGCGTATTCCGATCCGGTGGCGAACGCGAACGTGACGCTCGAGCAGAGCGGCAAGATGGTAACCTCGAATTCCGCCGGGCTTTTCTTAATGCCTCTGCCGGCGGAGTTTCTGGCAGGTGAGGAGATCAGGTTCAGCATCGACGTGCCGGGTTATGCCGTATTCGAGCCGGTGGAGGCACGGACGCGTATCCCCCACGATCTACGGAAAGAGATCGTGGCCTTTGGACTCCTCCCCAAAGGCTCGCCGAAATTCTTTTCCCACGAACATCTCACGATGCTGTTGAAGGGCGCAGCCGAGAAATCCACGGAACAGGTTCGCGAGCAAGGGCGCGAGAAGGCCGTCCCGGATCTGAGCCGCTACCTGAAGGATTGGGCCGTGCAATACGGCTTTGGGGTGGAGCAAGTCAAGGCGGAAGTAGACCACTGGATCGCGGAGGTGGAGAAGAAGCAGGACATCTACGAACTTGGCCTGGCTGCGTTTGCCAGAAAGAACTTTGCCGAGGCCGGCAATTTGTTTCAGGAGTCGGCGCAACAGAAGGAACGCAAGCTTCTGGAAGCGCGCCAGCATGAGAACCAGATCTATGAAGAGACCATCCGCGATTATCGTCTGGCCGGCGCCTCACAGTATAACGCCTACGATTTCCGGAAGGCAATCGAGTTGTACGAAAAGGAGCTTTCCCTGGCCGACCGACGACGCACGCCGCAACTCTGGGCCGCGGTTCTGGTTGACTGCGGCAATTCGCGTGCAAGGTTCGGGGAAAGGACAAGCGCTGAAGAAGCAGTGACCAGCCTCAGGAAGGCTGTGGATGCCTATCGGAACGCGCTCGAAGTCCGCACCCGTACTCAACTGCCGCAGGACTGGGCGGCGACGCAGAACAATCTGGGCATCGCGCTCAGGGATTTGGCGGAGCGGAGCGAGGGTCCGCAGGCAGCGGCGTATCTGGAGCAGGCGGTGGGCGCCTGTCGGAACGCGCTCGAAGTGTACACCCGGGCGCAACTGCCGCAGGACTGGGCGGCGACGCAGAACAATCTGGGCATTGCGCTCGAGGATTTGGCGGGGCAGAGCGAGGGGCCGCGGGCAGCAGCCTATCTGGAGCAGGCGGCGGGCGCCTATCGGCACGCCCTCGAAGTCCGCACCCGGGAGCAATCGCCACGGGCCTGGGCGGGCACGCAGAACAACCTGGGCACCGCGCTCGTGGCCTTGGCGGCGCGGAGCGAAGGGCCACAGACGGCGGCTTATCTGGAGCAGGCGGTGGGCGCTTATCGGAGCGCGCTGGCGGTGTTCGCCGACGGGCAACTGCCGGAGGAGCGGTCGGGAACGCAGAACAACCTGGGCATTGCGTTCCGGGATTTGGGGGAGCGGAGCGAGGGACCGCAGGCGGCGGCTTATCTGGAGCAGGCGGTGGGAGCCTTCCAGAACGCGCTCGAAGTCCAGACCCGCGAGCAGTTGCCGCAGGACCGGGCGGCGACGCAGGACAATCTGGGCACTGCGCTCTGGGATTTGGCGGGGCGGAGCGACGCACCGCGCGCGGCGGCCTATCTGGAGCAGGCGCTTGGCGCCTTTCGGAACGCACTCGAAGTCCGCACCCGAGAGCATCTGCCGAAGGCCTGGGCCACGACGCAGAGCCATCTGGGCGTTGCACTCTGGGCTTTGGCGGGGCGGCACGAGGGACCGCAAGCGGCGACCTATCTGGAGCAGGCGGTGAGCGCCTTTCGGAACGCGCTCGAAGTGTATACCCGCGCGCAACTGCCGCAGGATTGGGCGATGGCGCAGAACAATCAGGGCCTCGCACTCGGGGATTTGGCGCGGCGGAGCCAGGGGCCGCAGGCGGAGGCGTATCTGGAGCAAGCGGTCGGCGCCTATCGAAACGCACTCGAAGTATACACGCGCGAGCAACTGCCACAGAACTGGGCGGCGGCGCAGAATAATCTGGGCCTCGCGCTACGGGATTTGGCGCGGCGGGGCCAGGGGCCGCAGGCGGCGGTCTATCTGCAGCAGGCAGTGGGCGCCTTTCGACGCGCTCTCGAAGTGTACACCCGCGCCCAACTGCCCCAAGGATGGGCGACGGCACAGAACAATCTGGGCACCGCACTCCGGGATTTGGCGGGACCGAGCGAGGGCCGCACGCGGCGGCATATCTGGAGCAGGCTGTGGCGGCGTTTCGGGGGGCTCTTGAGGTGCGTACCGAGGCCAGCTTACCTCAACCATGGGGCCAAACAATGCGGAGCCTGGCTCTTACGTACGAGCAGACAAAAGATTGGGCCCACGCATTGGACACCTACGAAAGACTGGCGCATCATTACCCCGACGATCCCGACTTTCGTGCCAAAGTCGAGGAACTCAGCAAGCTGCAGTGAGAGGCAGGCCCTACCGCTCCCAGCGAGCCACAACCGCGCTGGCGAGGCAGTTGCCGAGAACATTCACCGAGGTGCGGGCCATGTCCATCAACGCATCGATGCCCAGCAGGACGGCCACGCCTTCCATCGGCAGCCGGAACGTGGAGAGCGTGCCGGCCAGGATAACCAGGGCGGCACGCGGAACGCCTGCCACGCCTTTGCTGGTCAGCATCAGGGTCAGCATCATCAGCAGTTGCTGGCCAAACGACAGGTTGACGCCCGCGGCCTGCGCTACGAAAACTGAAGCCAGCGAGAGATACAGCGTGCTGCCATCCAGGTTGAAGCTGTAGCCCGTGGGAATCACGAACGCCACGATATGTTTGGGCACGCCGAACTGTTCCATGTTCTCCAGCGCCAGCGGCAGGGCGGCTTCGCTCGATGCGGTGGAGAAGGCGATCAGGAACGGCTCCCGCACGGCGCGGTAGAAAGCGCCCACGGGAATCCGTACCAGCAGGATTACTGCGCCGAGCACCAGCACCACAAACAGCACTAGCGCGGCGTACATGGTGAGGATCAGCTTGCCCAGCGAGAACAGGACGCCGAAACCCCTGCTGCCCACGGTGACGGCGATGGCTGCGCCCACCCCCATCGGCGCCAGGTACATCACGTATCGCGTGTAGCGGAACATCACTTCGGCGAGCGATTCGCAGAAGGCCACCACGGGCTTCGCCTTGGCGCCAACGGCGGCGCAAGCCGCGCCGAACAGAAACGCGAAGACCACGATTTCAAGCACGTCGCCGCGCGCCATGGCGTCGATGATGCTGGCGGGGAACACGTGCTCCACGATGGAGCCGGCGGTGGGCGCCTGCTGCGGTAGAGCGGCCTCGGCGGAAGTCTGCGCCAGCTTCATGCCCGCGCCGGGCCGCACCGTGTTGACGGCGGCGAGGCCCAGGAACAGTGCGAAGGTGGTGACGATTTCGAAGTAGACGATGGTCTTCAGGCCGATGCGGCCCATGCGCTTGAGGTCGCCGCCGCCGGCGATGCCAACCACCAGCGTGCCGAAGATCAGGGGCGCAATGATGGAGCGGATGAGCCGCAGAAAGATGGCGCTGACGGGGCCGAGTTGGCGCGCCACGCCGGGCGCGAACGCGCCCAGGGCCACGCCGGCGGCCATGCCGATGAAGATCCAGGCGGTCAGCGACAGGCGCTTCAACGCTCGCCCCACTTCAACTTCTGGCGCAGCACGTCGAAGAACATCATGCGCGGCGGGCGGATCAGGTGCAGCGCGTATTCGGAACTGCGGCAGATCACGGAGTCCTCTTTCTTGAGCGGCTCGCCGATCTGGCCATCGATGGTGAGGAAGACGGAGGCGTCCTCGCCGCGGCAGCGGATTTCCACCACGCTGGCTTCCGAGACCAGCACCGGCCGGTTGGTGAGCATGTGGGGACAGATGGGCGTCAGGCAGATGGTGGGCACCGACGGGAAGATGATCGGCCCGCCGGCGGAAAGCGAATAAGCCGTCGAACCGGTGGGAGTGGCGACGATCAGTCCGTCGGCTTTGTAGGCGCACATGAACTGGTCGTCGACGAAGGCGTCCAGATCGATCATGCGCGCGATGGCGGCTTTGGTGAGGACCACGTCGTTGAGGGCTTCGTAGCGCGAGACGATCGCGTCGCCCCGGCGCACCTCGGCGTGCAGCAGTTTGCGGCGGCCGATACGATGCTCGCCGCGGAGGGCCCGCTCCAGTTCGGGATACAGCTCATCGATGGTGATGGCGGTGAGGAAACCGAGGCCGCCTAAGTTGACGGCGAACAGCGGGATCTCGCGGCTGCCGATGGCGCGGGCGGCGGAGAGCAGCGTTCCGTCGCCGCCGAGCACGATCACCAGGTCGCAGCCTGCGGGGACTTCGTCGCGCGGCAGACCATCGTGGCGCGCGGCGTAGACTGCGGTGCGTTTGTCGTAGCGCACGCGGACGCCGCGGGTTGCGAGCCAGGCCAGCAGCTTGGGTACGACATCGGTCGCCGCTGCCACGGCGGGCTTCGAAATAATCCCTACAGTGTTAATGGCCATAGTGGGGCAGGCCCCCAAGTTGTTCTCCACTTTCACGCTATCGGTTCGTAGCACAACAAGACATTCCCATTGCCGAAGGCTCGCGTCTTTGTCAGCTTCAAGGTCAGCCTGTCCCGGATGCCCTCGAACATCGTCCTCCCCTTGCCAAGCACGACGGGATTCACCACGATCTGGAATTCATCGATCAGCCTCTCCTGCGCCAATTGCGAAACGATGCTGCCGCTTCCCAAAATCGCCATGGGCTTGCCAGGCTCGTTCTTCATCTTTCGCACTTCCGCCGCGATGTCGCCCTTCACCAGCTTCGTATTGTTCCAAGTCGCCGTGTCCAGCGTTCTCGAAAAGACGACCTTCGGCGTCTGGTTCATCCCTTCGGCCACCATCGGCATAGTCTGGATGGCATGCGCAGTCGGCCAGTAGCTTGCCATCATTTCATAGGTAATCCTGCCGAATACAAGCTCGCCGCCGCCGCTGGCATTCTCCGCGGCGAATGCCCTCCACTCGGCGTCCTGCTTGTGTGCCCAGTTCATGTCGCCGTTCCCGTCCACAAAGTAGCCATCCAGCGACACGTGATTGAACACGATCAATTTCCTCATGATTGTTCTCCTGCTTGTTTTCCGGTCCTATTGGAGGACTGACGCGAATCATGACGGGCATACAGCAAAAACTCCCGGTTCCCTTCCGCACCCAAAATGGGACTCTCAATAATTGCCGTTTCGTATCCCAACTGCCGCACCGCATCGGCCACGCGGCGGCAGGCGGCTTGGTGCAACTCCGGTTCGCGCACGATTCCACCCTTGCCCACTTGTCCCTTGCCGGCCTCGAACTGGGGCTTGACAAGTATAACCATTTCGCCGTCCGGTTGTAACACCGGGGTGACGGCGGGCAGTATCAAGGTCGCCGAAATAAAGCTGACATCGCAGACAGCCAGGGCGATGGGCTCGCCCAAGTCCTCGGGGCGCAGGTAGCGCGCGTTCAGTTTCTCGTGCAAGACCACGCGCGCATCGCTGCGAATCTTCCAATCGAGCTGGCCGGCGCCAACGTCGACCGCGTGTACGCGCGCCGCGCCGCGCTGCAACAGGCAATCCGTGAAGCCGCCGGTGGAAGCGCCGATATCGAGGCAGATGCGGCCCGCGACCTGGATGCCGAAATGCGCGATGGCGGCATCCAGCTTGAGTCCGCCGCGGCTGACGAAGGGTGGCTGCGCGAGGACTTCGATGCGGGCTTCGGCATCCACCGGCTGGCCAGGTTTGGCAGCCTTGCGCCCGTCCACCAAAACTTCGCCCGCCATGATCAGCGCCTGCGCTTTTTCGCGAGTGGGGACGAGGCCGCGCTCCACCAGCAGACGGTCCAGTCGCGGCTTCATGACTTGCGGTGGACGATCAGATCGGCCAGCTCGTGCAGGCGTTCGGCGCGCGCGCCGAAGGGCGCCAGGGTTTCGTGGGCGCGGCGGCACTCGATGGCGGCCATGCGCCGCGACTCCTCGACGCCATAGACCGCGGGGAAGGTGATTTTGTGCTGTTGCGCGTCTTTGCCGGCGGTCTTGCCGAGTGCTTCCGAAGATTCCTCGACGTCCAGGATGTCGTCCACGATTTGGAAGGCCAGGCCGATGTGCTCGCCGTAGCAGGAGAGCGCGTGGTAATGCGCGTCGCCGGCGCCCGCGCAGATGGCGCCCAGTCGGAGGCTGGCGCGCAGCAGAGCGCCGGTCTTGGCGCGGTGGATGGATTCGAGCAGCGGGGCGGTGGGGGTCTGGCCTTCGCCCTCCAGATCGGCGACTTGGCCGGCAATCATGCCGCCGACGGTGCCGGCCGCTGTGGCGAGTTCGGCGATCATGCGCGCCTTGCGCTCCGCGGGGACGGCGGGCATTGTGTCGATGGCGGCCAGGACTTCGAAAGCCAAGGTGAGCAGGGAGTCGCCCGCCAGGATAGCCATGGCGTCGCCGAAGACTTTGTGGCAGGTGAGCTTGCCGCGGCGATAGTCGTCGTTATCGAGGGCCGGTAGATCGTCGTGGATCAGCGAGTAAGTATGGATGAATTCGAGCGAGCAGGCGGCGGTGAAGTGGGCGGCGTCCGGCTCTTCGCCAGACGCGCGGGCGGCTTCCAGGCAGAGGATGGGACGGATGCGCTTGCCTCCGGCAAACAGGCTGTAGCGCATGGCGCGGTGGATGGTTGAGGGGGGCTGCGTTTCCGGCGGCGCCAGGCGATCGAGGTGGGTGTCGACCAGTGTTTGCTGCTGGGCGAGGTAGTCGCGAAGGTTCATGCTTTCTCGGGACGGAAAGGCTCAGGCTGGATTTTGCCTTCCTTGCGGATGAGCATTTCGACGCGGGTTTCGGCCTCTTCCAACTGCTTGCGGCAGGTGTCGCTCAGACCCATGCCCTTTTCGAAGAGTTCGATCGAGCGCTCCAGCGGGAGATCGCCGGCCTCCAGTTCCTTGACGACCTTTTCCAATTCGTCGAGGCAGGTCTCGAAGGGGAGGACGGGGGTGGGTGGTGCGGTGGAATCGGCCACGCACCCATTGTAACTTCCGCCGCGCACCTACTGTAACCGCTGGAGGGCGGGCTTTAGCCCGCGCGGGGCTTCAGCCCCGCGTGTTATATTCCAGTGCAATGTTTCGATTTTCCCTGCTCCTGTGCGCAACCGTAGCCGCAGCTCAGACCGCCAAACCGCCCATGACCCTCGATGAATTTTTCAACTCGGTGGAGATCCGCAGCGTAAGGGTATCGCCGGATGGGCATGCGGTGGCCATCGAGACGGCGCGGGCGGATTGGGAGGCGGATCGCTTCCGGAACGATCTGTGGCTGTATCGCGACGATGGGGCCGGGTCGCTAGCGCCACTGACGCGGTCGGGACATGACCGCGATCCGGAGTGGTCGCCGGATGGACGTTGGATCGCGTTTCTGTCCGATCGGGAGAGCGGCGAGGCGGGCGAGAAAGCGGACGGGGCTGAAAAGACCGACAAGCCGGACCAGGTCTGGGCGATCGCGGTGAATGGGGGCGAGCCTTTCGCGGTGACGCACGGCGAGGAGAAGGTGCACGCGTTTGCCTGGTCGGCCGATTCGCGGCAAATCTATTTCGCCACGCGCACGCCGTGGAGCAAGGAGCAGCAGGAGTCCTATAAGAAGGACTGGAAAGATGTGGTCGAGTTCCGGGAATCGGAGCGCGGCGATGCCATCGCGAGGGTGGAGATCGCGACGGGCGCGGTGAAGCAGATTGCGGCGACACCCTGGCGAGTGAAGCAACTGGAAGCCTCGTCGCACGGAACGACTCTCGCGTTTCTCACGGATTCCATCTCCGAGCGGCAGGAGGCTATGGAGGTGTACGGCATCTACCTGGTGGACGCTGAGGGCGGACAGCCGCGCAAGCTGGTCCAGCGCCCGGCAGTGCTGGACAGTATGCATTGGACTCCGGACTGCCGGCATATCTTCTTCTCATTTCTGAACGGGTCGGTGGAAGGAAGTTATCAGGATGCGCAGCCGCGGGTGTATTGGGTGGATGCGGTATCTTCCAGCGCGCGCCTCACGCGGTGGTCGAAGTTTCCGGGAGCGGTCACCGGGTACACGGTAACCCAGGAGGGCGGCCTGTTGGTCACGGGGCGCACGGGTACCGAGGTGCAGGTGTATCGCGAGGACCAGCACGTCTTCGTCAAGCAGCCGGGACAGCCGGGCACTTACGAGCGCATCTCGGCGGCGGCGCACGCCACCAAGGTGGCGTTTGTCCACTCCACGCTGACCGAGCCGCCGGAAGTATATTTCGGGCAGGGCGTGGGGGATGCGCGCCCGATCACGGCGTTCAACCGGCTATTCACCGAGCGCGCGCTCCCGGAGGGTCAGCCATACCGCTGGACCGCGGACGATGGCGTGACAGTGGAAGGCATGCTGATTTATCCACCGGGCAAGCTGGGCGAGAAAGGTCTGCGAATGCTGACGCTGATCCATGGTGGGCCTGGGGATGCCGACGGCAACCACTTCGAGGCCGACTGGTACCAGTGGGGGTCGTTGGCGGCGACCCAGGGGTGGCTGGTGTTCGAACCGAACTACCGCGGCTCGATCGGCTATGGCGACCCGTTCACGCTGGGAATCGTCCCGAACATTGTTTCGAAGCCGGGCAAGGACATTCTGGAAGGCGTGGAAGCGTTGGTGAAGGACGGCATCGCCGATCCGGACAATCTGACTATCGGCGGTTATAGCTATGGCGGCTATTTGACTAACTGGCTGGTTACCCAGACTACGCGGTTCCGGGCGGCAGTTACCGGCGCGGGCGCGGTGGAGCACGTCGCCAATTGGGGCAACGACGACACCACTTACGACGACGCTTACTTTCTGGGCGGCCTGCCGTGGGACATGATGAAGACCTACAACGACGAGGCGGCCATCTGGCAGATCAATAAGGTGAAGACTCCGACGCATATCGTGGGGGGCGCTGAGGATGTGCGGGTATATGTGGGCGAGCAGTATCTTCTGGAGCGGGCGTTACGCGCACAGGGTGTGCCGGTGAAGCTATTGATCTTTCCAGGGGAAGGTCATGAGTTGGATAAGAATCCGTGGCACGGGAAGATCAAGGTACGGGAGGAGTTGAAGTGGCTGGAGAAGTGGGCGGGCGCTCGGTAGGTAATTGCGCAAAGCAAGGCAATTTGGCGCACCCGACGAACGCCGATAAGACAAATCGAGGGCCGGGGAGCGGCCAGGGTCAGAGCATAATGAGTTCACAGAAGGATCTCAGATTCCCAAGCTCTACAAAGTAGGCCTGTAGCGGCGGGGGCGGGAGAGGATCGGTCCAGAAGATTCGCCACTCCCTCTGATACTCATATCGCAAGTGCTTCATCAGTTGAACCAACGGCGCTGCCCGATGCGGCATGTATGGGTCCAGGTACACGATCGCCCCGGCGGAGACGGTGCGCGCTGGTACCTGTTGGACGTTGATCAACTCGATCAGCCTCTGCCAGTCGTGAATCAGCACACAGGCGTCGTATCCGAAATCGTCGAAGGCCCGTGGGTCAAAACTGGCGGATGCGCAGAAGACGTAGTAGTTTTCACATCGGTTCGTGTGCGTGATCAGACCCTCAATGCCAGGGATGTCATGGAAGGCTTTTGACCCAGGCTCCATTTCAATCTTAAGTCGGGTTCCGGGCGGAAAGTGAATGGAGAATTCCAACTCCGCATCACGGATCGCCGGATTGAGGGACGGATCATCGTAGTTCGACGCCGGCGTTAGCCGAAGGCGGCCGCGCTCCACGAGATCAGTCATGTGTTTCCGGAGGCCATACTTGATAATGGCGCGGTCGGGCGCGAGGTGATGGTCTCTCCACGCCTCGATGGCTCTTTTGACATTGGCGTACGGCCGATCCAACACACGCAGTTCGACGGCCTTCAACCACCCCCGGCCGAGATTCCTTAGGTCGACTTCCACCCAGACATCGGCTACTCGCCGCGTCCATCCAGTGTCAGCACTGAGCCCTCCCAAGTGCGGCCTGCCGTCCGACGCGAACGCCAGGACGTTGTCGAGCAGATCAATGTAGCGCGTCTGCAAGTCGTCAGCCGACAAGAACTCAAGGTATCGGCTCTTTGCGTAGTGCTCACGCCAAGCATCTGAGTACGGAGCGACCGCAGCGGTTGCCATGAGATTGCCTACCTATACGATACCGCGAGGATGATCCCCTTTCCACAAACAAATCGGCCGTGTGGGCAGAGGGCTTTCCGCCAGTGCCTGAGCGCCGATGCCCTCGGACCTTCCGGACCGAGAAGGGGTTATCGGCGCGGGGCTGCTGATTTTAATAACGCAACGATAGCGGCCGTATTGAGGGCTTGCGTTGTTGGGCGGCCGTGACAATCGCAGAACGACGCCGATATCATTTTGTGATATCATTGATGGGTGAGCAAGCACCAGCGCGTGCTGGAAGCCATCTTCGAAAAGCGCGCCAACATCGCCTGGTCGGACATTGAGTCGATGTTGTTGTACTACGGTGCTGAGATCTCGGAAGGCCGCGGCTCGCGCGTGCGAATCGCGCTCCATGGCGTCCGGGCCGTATTCCATCGCCCGCATCCGAAGAAGGAAACCGACCGAGGCGCCGTCGCCTCCATGCAGAGGTTCCTCGCGGAAGCGGGTATCGGAATTGAGAGGAAATCATGACCTACAAGGGCTATCAGGCTAGAGTGGACTTGGACGAAGAGGCGGGCGTGTTCCACGGAGAAGTAATCAACACGCGAGACGTGATCACCTTTCAGGGATCTTCGGTCGCGGGGCTAAAGCGCGCTTTTGAGGATTCAGTAGACGATTACCTGGATTTCTGCGCGTCTCGGGGGGAAGATCCGGACAAACCGTTCTCCGGAAAAATTCTCGTACGCGTGCCGCCGGAAACACATCGCCAGATCATGACGGAGGCCCGGCGCCAGGGCAAGAGTCTGAACACCTATGTTTTGGAAAAGCTACAGCCCAAGCCGGCCTCCGCAGCCTGAGCGTCATGGCGCCACCGCAGCAACTGCGGGACCGCGACTGATGTTCGCCATCGCGCTCGGCATGCTGGCGTGGCCGGCGCCGTCCGCCACGCCTCAAACGCAGGATACGGCCGAGTCACATCTGGGCAAGGGTTACGATGCGCTGCGGCAAGACCGCTACGACGCGGCCGTTACGGAATTCCGGGCGGCTCTGCACCTCGATCCCTCGCTGGTGATGCGCGCGCGATTTCCGTTGGGCGTAGCGCTGTTCGAACTGAAGCAATCCGACGAAGCGCGCCGGGAGTTCGAAGCCGTACGCCGCGAGGTGGGAGAGCATCCCAACGTCTCGTATTACCTGGGTCGCTTGGACCTGCTGGACCAGAACTTCGCGGGCGCCGTGCGCAACCTAACCAAGGCCATCGCCAAGCCGCCTTTCCCGGATACGGCTTATTATCTGGGCCTGGCGTGCTTCAAGCAGGGCGATCTGGCGGCGGCCGAGAAATGGCTGAAGCAAGCCGCGCAGGGGAACCCGCGGGATACCCTGGCGCGGTATCAACTGGGGATGGTGTATCGGAAGCAGGGCCGCGAGGAGGAAGCCAGGAAGGCCCTCGCGGAATCGGCGGAACTGCGGCGGCGCGACACCGATGAGAGCGAACTCCGCACCGAATGCGCGCAAAAGCTGGACACCGGCCCGCGCGCCGAAGCCCGCGCGTTGTGCCAGCGGCTGTACGATCCGAATGACGCCGAGCGACTGACCATGCTGGGCACGATCTACGGTCAGCACGGCGACCTGGAGGCGGCTCTGGAGCCGTTGCGCCGGGCCGCCGAACTGGCCCCGGAAAGGCCGCAAATGCAGTACAACCTGGCGTTCACCTACTATCGAATGGGCCGGTTTGAGGAGGCGCGCGCGCCCATCGCCAAAGCCGTCGAGCGGTGGCCGGACATCTTCCAGTTGAACTTCCTGTATGGCGCAGTCCTCGTGAAGCTGGGCGACGACGTGGCGGCATACCAGGCGATGGGGCGCGCACACGAACTCAACCGGCAGGACGCCGGAGCGGCGGATCTGCTTTACCGCACCACGCTCGGCCTGGCGCGCAAAAGCCTGACAGCCCGCCAGTATCCCGATGCGCTGCGCTACTTCGGCGAAGCGGCGAAACTGCGGCCCGGCGATCCGGAACCGCACAGCGAGCTGGCCGCGATCTACACGTTGACCGGTCATCCCGCCGAGGCAGCCGCGGAACAGCGGTTGGCCGATGGCGGACGGTGAAGCGCGCTTTGTGGGGCAGGCCCCTGGCCGGGGCGCCCTCTGGGCCGGGACTCTCAGTCCCGCTGCCGGTAACCGCCGCAATTGTGGTACTTCTGAGAGTGCATGGATGAGCTTCTAGCCGCTATCGCCGCCAGGAAGGAGCAGCTCGACAGGCTGCGGCCCATCTCGCGGGAAGCACTCGCCAATCTCGAGCATTACTACGACATAGAGATCACCTACACCTCGAACGCCATCGAGGGCAATACACTCAGCCCGGTCGAAACGACGCTTGTGATTGAGCAGGGTGTGACCATCGGCGGCAAACCTCTCAAGGATCATCTTGAAGCGCTCGACCACTATGACGCTATCCGCTATGTGCGCGAGATCGCCCGCCAAACGACCCGACTGACAGAAGGAGACGTGCGCAACTTACACCGCTTGGTCGTGCAGCGTTCCCGCCCTGATATCGCCGGGCGGTATGCCGATCTTCCGCGATACGTCCGCACCGAAACCGGGAGGCATGCGTTCCCATCCCCGGCGGAAATCCCCGCGCTAATGGGTGACTTCGCCGCTTGGCTCGGGCCGGCACCCGGCACGCCTGACACGGCCTTCCTGGCGCATCGCCGCCTGATGGACATCCACCCGTTCAACGACGGCAACGGACGCACCGCCCGGCTCTTAATGAACCTGATTCTAATTCGTGCAGGTTATCCCCCGGTGGCGGTGCGCCCGGAAGATCGGCTGGACTATATTCGCAGTTTGCAGCAGGCACAGGTTGGGCAAGCAGCGGAGAGCTTCAGCCGCCTTCTCTACAAGCGGCTGGATGCAACCTTGGCGGAGTACTTGAGCGCCCTACAAGAGTCGCTGCCTCCGGGAACCCAAGCGCGATAGGCCGGGGGCCTTGAAACCGCGAGACAATAATCGGGAGGTTGAGCCACAATAGCGGTGCGTGGTTGACCTTAGGGCTGCCAAGAAAGCGCGGCCATTTCATCTTTGTCAGGAATCCATTTCATCAAATCGGCCATCATATCTGCCATCTAGAAATCAACATATATGTGGAGGACCGGCTGTTTCTCCACTGGTTCGCGACCCTGCTTGAACGTCACTCGGCACGTTGCTAGGAACATGCCCCAGTCCGAAGTGCTTACTCCAATGAGACCCCCGTTGTTCCAAACGTGGCGCATGAGAAAGATCGTAACGTCGTATTTCCGACCTGCTCGTCGGGAAGGCTCACAGACATGCACGAGGAAAAGCTCGTACGCCCGATCATGCTCGTGGTTATAGGTCCCCGTCCATGTGTCAGAACCTTTCATGAAGCGAGCGCCGGGGGCCGGGCCGCTGGCTTCGCCTGTTCATAATATGGCACTCTCCTAGCACCTAGCCTAGCCCCGGGTGAAACACGTGGCTCGAATTGAAGGCCGGCATGTAAGAATCTCCGGTCTGGGCGAGTGCCGGCCAATCCTCCGCTGCGGGTCCATCGAAGTAGAAAGTTTCAATCCTCGCTCCGATAGCGTCTGGTCCGCGGAACACACCGTCAACCGCGCAATCGGCCCGCTGGTTGAACCAGTCAACCCAATGTTCGATCCAACCGATTGCAGCGCCGATCGTCAGCGTGTCGGCGGCGAGCAGCCGGTGCCTGAGCATTGGCACGAGTTCATCGATGCAGTTCGGGCGGCCCGGGCCAATCACCCAAGCGTCGGCAAGCGCGCGGCCATTGGCCCGAGCAATGTTCGAAGCCTCCGGCGCCTCAATCGCCACATTGCGCAACGACAACCAAGTTTCGTTTCGGAATGCCACCGAACCAAACCGCGCTAGGGCGGTCGCCGGACAGTATCTACCCGAAGCCAAATCGTCCGGCGTGACGTTTTGCGGCATCGTCCAAAGGGCGCAATTCTTTATCGAAGACAGGTGGATGTATCCGCCCGAGGCGCATCCGACGGTTCCGCAGCAATCGCAGATCTGTACCTGAACGGGATTGCCGAGCCACTCCGTCCACTCGAGCGAATTGCATAGTTCTACTCCCGAGCTTCGGATTCTTGTCCACGTAGGGTTCGATGAACCGGAAGAGGAGAAATCGGGCGACCACCTTTCAATCTCCGGGTCAGTGCAGAACAACATGCGGACTTGTGGCTCCCACGGCTATCATATCGCGGGCGTGCTCCCCGATGAGATGATTTCCGCAAGCCGCGCCGCGCTGTCCGAAAAACGCAGCGTGGCCCCATACTCCCGCGCGGCCCGGCCCATGCAGCCGCGGCGGTCCGGGTCGAGCAGCAGGCTGGCGATGGCCTCGCGCAGCCGCTCTTCAGGCACCAGCAGGCCGCAGTCCGGCCGCATCACTTCACGCGCGCCGTGGTGATCGAGGCAGACGGCCGGCAACCCTGCCCGGAGCGCCTCCACCAGCGTCAGCCCATAGCTTTCGTGGCGCGACGGGAAGACGTAAAGATCCGCCAGGGCAAAGAATGCCTGCTTGCGGATGCCTGTTACGTGACCGGGGAAGATCGCCCGCGTCTTGCGGAGCCGCCCGGCGAGCGACCGCAGCCGCTCCATGAACCGGCGGCCTTGCATGTAGGCCGCATCGCCGCAAAGGAACAGCCAGAGCGGGCGCAGCGGGAAGTCCGCGAGGCGCTCCCATTCGAGCAGCGCGCGCAGCAGCAAGTCTTGCCCCTTCTCCGGCGAGATGCGGCTGAGCGTCAGCAGCACCAGCGCATCTTCCGGGATACCGTACTCGCGGCGCAGGCTGGCCGCTTCGGCGGCAGTGGCGGCGCCCTCGCAACCGGAGTCCGGCGACCCCCAGGGAAGCACGTTGATCTTCGCAGCGGGCGTATCCGGATACGAGCGCAGCAACACCTCGCGCATACTGGCGGATGGAACGATCACCGCGCGCGAATACCGCAGGCTATCCCGCTGCTTCTCGAAAACCAGCCTGGCCATGCCGCCCAGCGGGAAGCGTTCGTACCAGCGCACCAGCGTTTCGGGCGCCACCAGGTTCCGGCAGTAGATGGCCGCCACGTACGCGACCACATCCACGTGGTAGATGGTGACCAGGTCGTAGCCGGCGGCGGCCAGCCGGCGGAAGTCAGGGCCTTCCGAGATGTCGTTCCCGAGCACCGCGACCCGCGTGGGATCGTGGCGCAACACCTCAGCGGTGGCTTCGGTTTCGAAGCGCCGGCAGAAATCGGCGTATTGGCGCTCGCCGAAGCCAACCAGGGCACTGCCCGATGGCGCATCCGCTCCCAGAATCGCCGGGCTGACGACCTTCACCGGGAACGGTCGCGTGCGCGCCCACTCGCGAAGGAGTTGCGCGCAGACCGCCGCGCCGCCGCCGAGGGGCAAGGCATCATCCGCGAAGCCATGCGCCGCGAGGTACAGCACTTCGCGAACACCCGGCGCACAGTTCGCAGGCACTCAGGCGGCTTCCCACGGATTGATCGTCGCGCCGATACCGGCGAAATCGCGCGTATTCCGGGTGACGATGGTTAGACCATGGGCCAAGGCGGTCGCTGCAATCAATGAATCGACCGTGGGGAGAGGCCTTCCCACCCTTGCTCTCTGCGCCATAAGTGAAAACCACGCCTCCAGGCCTTGCTTCAACCATTGTTCGAGGCGGAGCCGCGGCTTGCCCTCGGCAGGCAGTTCGATTCCCTTTTGGATCTCCGCCAGCGTGATGACGCTCACATGCCGAGACTGGCGATTTGTTGTCTCAAGCCAGCGTTTGACGCCGGCGTCGGGACCTCCGGGTCGATTATACTCGGACAGGACATTCGTATCGATCAGGAAGCCGCTCATCCCAGATCGACCGGGCGCGGATAGTCTTTGGATCGCTCGAGATCGAGGTCCGCTCCAGCAAAGGGAGAATTGAGGAGCCAGTCGGAGAGATTATCGAATTGCTTGTGAACCGGGGGAGGGTCTGCGGAGACAGGCAAGCCCACCTCCCTGGCGACAAGGTCCCGCAGGTAGTCGTCCAGCGAGACGCCCCTCGCATGCGCCCTCGCCGTCAGGCCTCTTTCCGCTTCAGGGCTGAGGTTCAAGGTTACGTTCATGGCTCCGGGTCCTTCTTCTTCCACGGTAGCGCAGATGAGTCCGGCATGTGGCGCACGTTACTCCCGGCGCCGCACGCATCGTGCAGGCCTTTACACCTCCTTGCCCGCGTACAATTCGTCGATGCTCTCCCTGAAGTTCTCCATCACGCGGGTGCGCCGCACCTTCATGGTGGCCGTCAGTTCCCCGTCTTCGATGCTGAAATCGCGGCCCAGCACGCGGTATTTGCGGATCTGCTCGAAGGGCGCCAGTTGCTTGTTCACCCGCGACACCACCTTCTGGATCTCCTTCAGCAGCGGCTCGGCGGCGGCCATCTCGGCGGTCGGGCGCCCCTTCAGCATATCCATGCCCTTCAGCGTTTCGGCCACCGCCGGATTGATGGTGAACAGCGCCGTGAGGAACGGCAGACGGTCGCCCACCAGCATGATCTGGCTGATCAGCGGCTCGAACTTGAACAGGCTCTCTACGCGCGAGGGGTGGATCTTCTTGCCGGTCGAGGAGACGATCAGTTCCTTCTTCCGGCCGGTGATGAAGACGAAACCCTCGTCGTCGATAAACGCGATATCGCCGGTGTGCAGCCACCCATCGCGCAACACCTCGGCGGTGGCCTCGGGATCGCCAACGTATCCGGAGAACAGGCAAGGGCTTTTGATGAGCAACTCGCTGTCCTGTTCGGCGATGCGCAATTCGACGCCGGGCAGCGCCGTGCCGATGCTGCCGGCCTTGGGCCTGTCGAGCGGGTTCAGCGTCGCCACGCCGCCTTCCGTCAGCCCGTAGCCCTCCACCAGCGGCATCCCGATCGCTTCGTAGAATTCGGCCAGTTCCTTGCTCAAGGGCGCCGCTCCGGAACACGCCAGGGCCAATCGTCCGCCTAAGCGCGCCCGCACCTTCTGAAAGAACAGCCGGTCGGCAATCTTCAGCGGAACCCGGATGCGCGCCGGTACGGGCTTTCCCTGGTGTTTGTAGTTGGCAGCCGCCAACCCCAGGCCCAAAGCACCGTAGAAGGCTTTGCGAGCCACGGCCGGGCGTTTGCGCAGTTCGGTGCAGATGGTCGAGTAAATGCGCTCCCACATGCGTGGGGGCGCCAGCATTACGGTGGGCCGCACGTCGCGGATATCCTGCGGCAGCTTCAGCAAGCTTTCCGCGAAGGTTACTGGCGTACCCTGGCGCAGGGTCAGCATTTCCATCACGACGCGCTGCGCAATGTGCGCGGAGGGCAGGAACGCCACAGTGGCATCGTTGGGTCCGATAGGCCATCTGGCGGGCGCCATGTCCATGTTCGCGACGACGGCTGCGTGCGTAACCAGAGCCATCTTCGGCTCGCCGGTGGCCCCGGAAGTCAGATAGAGGATCGCGTGGTCGGCGGGCGTGACTTCAGCCTTCAGGCGGGCCATATACTCGGCGTCCTCGGCCAGCGCCAGGCGTCCGCGTTCGCGCAGTTGGTCGAGCGACAGGGCGCCCTCGGCCTCGCCCGTAAGCAGGATGCGCGGCATGTCCGGCGCTCCGCGCAACGCGTCCAGGATTTTAGGATTCTCCACGAACAAGGCCTTCGCGCCGCAACTCTGAATGGTGCGGACGATGTCCTTGGGCGGGTAACTGGGATAAAGCGCGGCCGCCACGCTGCCGGCGGTCAGGATGCCCAAATCTGCGACGTAGAACTCCAGGCGGGTCTCCGAATCGAGCGCCACCACGTCGCCTTTGCGGATGCCGATCGAGCGCAGGCCCGCGGCGATTTCCTGCGCGGCCGTCTTGTACTGATTCCACGAGTAAGTCAAATACTCGCGTTGCCCGTCTTTCCCAGTGGTGGGCTGCCGCAAGGCCGGGGCGTCGCCAAACTGCGCCGCGGATTCTTCGAGGACCTGATATATGGTGCGCGGATGCATTCCGCCACAATGCTATCAGATCGCGGGGTCCTTTGGTAGGATGGGCTTGTGGGGCGGGCAATTTTGCCCGCAGCCGGCTTTCAGCCGGCCCGAGCCGCCTAAAAAGGCGGCTGCGGCCAAGATTGGCCGCCCCACATCAGCCCCGATGCAGAGGGGCATATTTCTCGCGAAAACCGTCACCGTGTTACGCGAGCTAATACCATTCAACGCCCATGTTGTCGTCGGTAAAGAGGCGCTTGTCCCGCGTGCGCAGCCGGATCGTATCGCCGTACTCCATGGCCGCGTTGGCCCCCGATCCCGACTGGCCGAGGCCGCCGGCCATCGCGAGCACGTCCGCCAGCCTCTGGCGGTCGGGCGCCAGTTCCAGGTTCAGTACCGGCTTACCATCGATGCGGTAAGAGACCAGATCCTTACGCCAGGCTTCCTGGTCCACCACCAGCGGGCTATCGCTCACCGCCAGGAAATTCATGACGCGCAACGCATAGGGGAATACGGCCGTGCCGGTATGCAGGACATCGCTCGAATCCGTAGTGTTGTAGTAGAACACGCCTCCAGGGGCCAAATGCTTCCGGATGATGCGCAGATAGTCCACCGAGAGCAGATTGGTGATGTGCGCACGCCAATGGAAGGTCGTATTTTGGACGATCAGGTCGAACTTCTCGTCCGGATTGCGCGCCAGCCAGCGCCGGCCATCGTCGATGACGATGCTCACCTTGGGGTTCTTCAGGACTCCCGCGACCTCGGGATACTGCCGGATCAGATCGAGATACGAAGGGTTGATCTCCACGATAGTGAAATGCTCGACCTGGCTATGGTTGGCGATCACTTGGGCCCAGGAACCCGAAGACAGGCCGATCATGAGGACGCGCCGCGGATGGGGATGAAAGGCGCCGATCGCATAGGCGCGGACGATCCAGTTCGCATCGCCCACCAAGCTGGTATTGAACCGGCCGTCGTACATGCCGCCGCCATAGACTACCTTCTGCTGGTCGACCGCTACTACGCCGCTTCCGGACTCCAGCAGGTGGGTGAACCGCATGCCCGGGCGATAGGCGCTCTTGAACAGCATCCTTTCATAGATCGTCCCAAAGATCGCCGGCGCCGTCAGGATCGCCGCCACAGCCAGTGCGGCAATGCCGCCCAGGAGCGCAATCCGTCGCCGCTTCCGCGCAATATGCGCCTGAATCGCGGCAGCCATGGTCAGGCCGAGCAGCAGCAGAAACAATGAGATCTGCTGCATGGACCAGTGGTCCATCAGGACAAACCCAACCAGAAACGTGCCCATCGCCGAGCCCAGGATGTTGGCCAGGTACATGCGGCTCAGTCGCGCTCGCGCGCGGTTGTCCGGGGCTATGGAGATATGGGTCAACAGCGGGAATACCGCGCCCATAAACCCGGCCGACAGCGCCACCAGGAAAAATGTCGCCATGTAAGGCGCCCATCGCAAGCTGTAGGCCAACACCGGAACCACCAGGAATCCGATGGCGTCGGCCACCATGAGCAGCCCGGAAACGATGGCCAGCACCCGCGCGCGGTGCTTCGGGCGGGCGAGGCGTGTGCACAGGGCCTTGCTGTACAGCGATCCGAACGCCACACCTTCGAGATACGCGCCGAGCAAGAGGGCAAATGCGCTGGCCCGAGTGCCGGAAGCGAAGGAGTAGGCCCGGTACCAAAGCAGTTCGTAGGAGAGCGCGATAAACCCGGAAAGACCAACGAGCCAGAGCGCCATCGAAAAAGGAAACAACCCATTGGCGCGCCGGCCCGGTGGGTCCGCTTCGGAACTCGGTCGCGGCTCGCGACGGGCCGCTTTGCGGGTCGGTAGATGGGACAACAGCGCGGCCGACCCAACGGTGAAATTAATGCCCGCGGCGCACGCCACGCAACCGGATTCTCCCAGCCACCGCATGAGGAAAGCGGCTGCCGCCAGACATGCCATCGCCGATCCGAGGGTATTGACGAAGTAGAGCATGCCGACCGACGAGCCCACATTTGAGGAGATCCGCACGAGGTGGGCGACCAGGATCGGGAGCGTGGCCCCCATCAAGGTGGTCGGTAGCAGCACCAGGCCGAAGGTCAAGGCTGCGGTTGCCGGCAAGGAAGCGCCCGCGGTGTAAGCCCCCGCCCAGTGAAAGATGTGTAGGGATGCCGCGCCGAAGATGCCGATACAAAGCTCGAAGGCTCCGAAGACCGCCAGCATCGGCAGCTTTTGGTTCCCGGAAATGGCGCCGCCGCACAGGCTGCCCAGCCCCAGGCCGAGCATAAAAGCGCTGACCACGATGGTGACGGATTCGACGTTGACGCCGTAGATGGTGAACAGCGCGCGCTGCCAGACGATCTGGTAAATCAAGGCTGGAACGCCTGAGATGAAAAACAGAGTGTAGATCCACTTCATTCATTGAGGACGTTCCGTTTAACGATTGAAATTCTCCAACAGATTGTGCATCCTTCGTGCGGGCGGCGCGAACGATTCCGCGCGATCCGCCCCCGCATCGGCCAAGGCCTCCTTCAACCGGGCGCGGCATAGCCGGTGAGCCGGATTCCCGTAGGATAATGAGGTCATGAACGGCACGCTGTCATTCCTGGCGGATGGGATGCCTGCCCTGGACATGCACGTCAGGCGCCTCGAAGAACGATAGCCATGAACTGCGATCGCATCATTGCCACGCTGCGCGGTCACGAGCCGGAACTGAGGGCGGCAGGCGTAGCGCGTCTGTTCGTGTTCGGGTCCATAGCGCGCGGCGAGAGCCGCCCGGATTCCGATATCGACCTGTTGGCCCGCTTTGATGCATCGCGGCGGCTGTCGCTCCTCGATTTGGTAAGCATCGAGTTGCGGCTTGCCGGCTTGCTCGGCCAGCCAGCGGACCTGGTGGAGGAAGGTACGCTCAAGCTGCGGGGGGCTACTCGTAAGGAATGTCCACCTCGGTGAAACTGCCGGGTGTCGCCGCGTTCACTGCCGCGACAACTCGATCAATGTAACGGTGCACCGCAGGCCGCTGCGAATTGCCGAGTATCACGATGGCAATTCGGCGACCTTTGAGGTTCTGTTGGTACTGGATATTCTTGTCCGTGGATAGCAGGAGGTCGAACCCGGCTTCTTCAGCCGCCTTCAGCAACGCGCCGTTGGCTAATCTATCCCAGCCTCTTGCAATCGCTTCTACAACGGTGTGTCCCGGAAGCCATCGGGCGATGCTTCGGGGTGTGCCGTGGTCAAAGAGAATGAGCATTGGCGGGCGTTGCATGCACCGGGGGCGGGAGTGGCGTTCCTAAGCTCTTCGCCGCGAAATGCAATACCGCGTTGATCTGTTCGCGCGTGACGGAAAATTCCTCCATGACTTCTTCCACGGTCAAGCCAGCTTCCAAATTCTCGAACACCGTGGCAACCGGCATCCGGGTATCCTTAAACACCCATGCGCCGCTGACTTTGCCGGGGATGCTCTCCACGGCAGGACATTGGGACCAATCGAGAGTTGTCATGTTCCTACCCTCCTTTCATCGTAGCGTTTTACCACGGTTCGGCGGCGGCGTCACGCGGCTTCGTCGCTCGGCTCGGCCAGCATCATGCAGATTTCGCCTTCGCCGTCCTCGTAACAAGCGCCGCAAATTAACTGCGTGACCCCTCCTATTCCATCATCACCGGCCCCTTATGCGGCCCCACCTTCTTGACGAAGAACATCAGCGGGACCACCGCCAGGAAGATAATCCCCAGCACGTAGAAGCTATCCACAAACGCCATCATCGCCGACTGCCGCTGCAGCATGCCGTAGAACATGCCTTGCGCCTGCGCCGCGGCCTGGGTGGCGTTGGCGCCCCGCGAGGCCAGCATATGCGCGGTGCCGGCGAGCGCCTGTACATAGTTCGGGTCGAATGGCGACATATTTCCTACCAGCCTGGCCTGATGGAACTGCGTGCGGCGCGCCAGCAGGGTGGTCACGATGGCGATGCCCGAACTGCCGCCAATATTGCGCGCCAGGTTGATGAGGCCCGTGGCGCTGCCCATCTTCTCCCTGGGCACGGTGGCGAAGGCCATGGTGTTGATGGGCACAAACAGGAACGCCAGACCGGCGCTCTGCACCACACGCGCCATCATGGCCGTGTGGTAATCGATATCCAGGTCGAACCCCGCCATGCCGAACAGTCCGAAAGCGGACACCGACAGGCCGAAGATCACCAGCCAGCGCGGTTCCACTTTCGACAGCAGGAAGCCCACCAGCGGCATCGTCACTGCAATCACCAGTCCGCCCGGTGAAAGCACCATCCCGCTGCGCATCGCCGAGTAGCCCAGCAGAGTCTGCAGAAACACCGGCAGCAGCATGGTGCTGGCATACAGCACGAAGCCCAGCAGGAACATGGTCGCAGTGGAGAGCATGAAGTTGCGGTTCTGCAGCATGCGGAAATCCACCACCGGCTCCTTCTGCCGCAGTTCCCAGAGCACTACTCCCACCAGACCGATCAATGCGATCACGGCCATGGTCACGATGAAGTTCGATCCAAACCAGTCGTTCTTTTGCCCATCGTCCAGCGTGATCTCGAGCGCGGCCAGCCCCAGGCTCAGCAGACCCAGCCCGATGTAATCCACCTTCATGCCCTTCCATGCCTTGCGCACCAGGTAGACCGGATCCCAGATCAGCAGCGAGGTCAGCGTCAGCGACAAAGCGCCCACCGGAATATTGATCAGGAAGATCCAGCGCCAGCTATAGTTGTCCGTGATCCAGCCGCCCAGCGTGGGGCCGATGACGGGCGCCACCACTACGCCCATGCCGTAGACCGCCATCGCCATGCCCTGCTTCTGCCGCGGAAAGCTCTCCACCAGGATGGCTTGCGAGATGGGCTGCAGCGCGCCGCCGCCGATGCCTTGCAGAATGCGGCACACAATCAGCGCTGTCAGGCTGGGGGCCAATCCGCACAGCATGGAACTGACCGTGAACAAGGCCACGCAGAGCATGTAGAAACGCTTGCGGCCGATCAGCGACGAGAACCATCCGCTGAGCGGCAGCACGATGGCGTTGGAGACCAGGTAGGAAGTCAGCACCCAGGTGGCCTCATCCACCGTGGAGGAAAGGCTCCCGGCAATGTGCGGCAACGCCACGTTGGCGACGCTGGTATCCAGCACCTCCATGAACGTCGCCAACATCACCGTCAGGGCGATGACCCACGGGTTGATAGCGACACCTGTATTGCGGCTGTCTTGCATGGCGGATATGCCTGTTACTTAGAGCTGCTGTTAGTGATGATAGTCGCGTCCACGTTCATGCCGGGACGCAGCACCACGCCGTTCGGCAGCGAGTCGAAGACGATCTTCACCGGAATGCGCTCCACCACCTTGACGAAGTTTCCAGTGGCGTTCTCCGGCGGCAGCAGGCTCATGCGCGCGCCCGTGCCTCCGGCGATGGAATCCACTTTCCCAGCGATGGTGCGGCCGTACATGTCCACGTCGATCTCGGCGGTCAGGCCGGGGTGTACCTTGGCAAGCTGCGTTTCTTTAAAGTTGGCCGTCACCCATACGTCATTCAGCGGAATGATCGCCAGCAGCGCCTGGCCCGGCTGCACGATCTGGCCCGGCTCGACCGATTTCTTGGTCACCACGCCATCGGCGGGCGAGACGATCGTGGTATAGCCGAGATTCAACTCCGCGGCTGCCAGGTTCGCGCGCGCCTCCTGCACGCGCGCGCCAGCCGATACCGCCTGCGCCGAACTCACCAGCACCTGCCGCTCGCCGGCCGTGGATTGCGCGACCTCCGCCCGCATCTGCTGGACGCGGGCTCGCGCGGCATCCGCCGCGGCATGCGCGGTGGTTATCCCCTGCTCCGACCACTGCACGCGATCCTGGGCGGCCTTCAATTGAGCTTCGGTCACTTTGGCGGCAGCCGTATAGGAATCGAACTGCAACTGCGAAATCTCGGCCTTGGCCACCAGCGGACGCATGCGCGCCAGGTCTGCCTGCGCCTTCTCGTTGCTGGCTGCGGCGGCCGCCAGGTTCGAATGGGCGATGGACAAGTCCGTGGTTGCCTGGCCCACCGCCGCGTCGGCCTGAGCCACCTGGGCCTCGACGGAGTTCAAGCCGGCCGACATTCCCGTGGTGCCGCTGTGCGTGGTGTCGCGCGTGAGCGGCACCGTTACCTGTGCGGCGTGAGCCTGGCTCTCGGCCAGCGCCAGTGCGGCCTTTTCCTGATCGACCTTGGCCTGCAGATCGCGCGGATCGATGCGCACCAGCACGTCCCCGGCCTTCACTTGCTGGTTGTCGTTCACCGGCACCTCCAGCGCGCTGCCGTAGACCTTGGCGGATATCGGAACGATGTGGCCGTCCACCTGCGCGTCGTCGGTCGAGACGCGATAGCGATAGTGCAGCCAGAATCCCGCCGCAACCAGGGCCACAACCAAGCCTCCGCCGAGGATCACCAGCAAAGCCTTGGATCGCGGCTGGGGACTCCGCACCGCGGCCTCCTCGGGCTGCGCGTTGTCTTGGTTCCCCTCTCCCATCGGCTGAATTTCCATACTATCCTCTCTTGTGACTACTTGGCGTAGACAGCTTCCATCTGTCCCGTGGCGCGCGCCAGGTCCGCGCGCGATTGGTTGTAGCGATAAAGCGCCACAATCTGGTTGTCGTTGGCGCGGGACAGTGCATCCTGCGCGCTGATGACCTCGATGTTGTTGGCCACCCCGGCCTGGAATCGATCGCGCGCCTCGGTCACCTCTTCGTTCGCCAGTCCCACGGCCTGGTTGGCGACATCCACCTCACTGCGCGCCGCGGCCAGTTGCGCGATGGACGTCCTGACCTGCAGCGCTATCTGGTTGCGCTGCTCCTGCTCCTGTTGCGATACCTTGCGCAGTTCCAGATCGGCGCGCGCGCGCCGGGCGCCGATGCGGCCTCCGGTAAACAGCGGCACATTCAAGTCGAAACCGAAAACGTATGCCGGGATGGCCGTGGCGGGCGTCAATCCCTGCTCTGCCCAGTAACCATCGAAGATCAGGGTTGGGTAGCGGCTCTCGGCGGCCTGCTGCCTGGCTAACTCGACCTGACGCTGGGCGTGCTGGAGCGCCTTCATCTCCGGGCGGTTGGCATAGGCGGCTTCCAGGCTCTGATCCACCTCGATGGAAGGAGTGGCGAAGAAGCTGACCTGGTCGGCCAGTTCGATCTCCCGCTTGGGATCCACGTTCAAGAGCTGCGCCAGGCCGTAGACCGACGTCTGAAACTGCGTTTGCGCTTCAATCAGCCGCTGCCGCTCGTTCTGCAATTCCACGTTGGAGCGCAGGGTGTCGATGCCCGTACCCACACCGTTCTTCTGCAGGTCGGCGGCCTGATCGTACAGCGCCTGCGCCAGATCCACGCGCGATTGCGCGGCTTTGACATCGGCGGAGGCGCGCAGGCTGCCCAGGTATTGTGAGACTACCAGCATGGCGATCTGCTCGCGTACCCCTTGGTTTTGAGCGCGCGACGTATCCACTCCTTCCTTGGATGCTTGCCACTTGCGCCAAAGCGTCAAATCGAACAGAGGAACGGAAAAATTGGGACCGGCCTGGTCAACCTGGTACGGCCCGAGGTGGCCCGGAAAGGGCAAAAACGTAATGTGTTGAATGCCGAACAGTGGGGCTACCGCCAGGCGTTGCGTGTGTTCGTATGCCTGAAAACTGGCTTGCGGCAGGAGTCCGGCGCGCGCAATGGTCTGGTCCTGCTGGCTCTGGGCCACATTCAGGTTGGCGATCTGCACCTGCGGATTCTCGTGCAGCGCCAGTTGCACGGCGTCGCGCAGCGTGAGCCGCAACGCGGCATTTTCCGAAGCGCGGTCTTGCGCCCGGACGCCGGCAACCAGCGCGAGCGCCACAGCCAGCACCATCGGCGCATGCTTGCCGGCGCGCGCGATTTCATCGACGATGGATCGGTTCATGGGGCTGTGCGCGATAAGCGTGGCGCCGCTCTCGTGCATGCGCGCCAGCAGGCTCTTGCCCGCGCAGTCGATGAAGGTGACGTCCGCCAGATCGACGGTCAGGGTGCGGTCCGGAACCGCCCCGCTGGACGCCGCCCACGTGTGCTCCAATTCCCGCACCCACGGTCCGGTGAGCTTGCCTTCCAGCTTGAAGGTGCTGGACTGGGCCGATTCCTGAATGGTGATTCGCAGCATGCACTTGTCTAGTGCAGGCGGGCGGCCAAAGTGAACTATCTTCGTTTCAAGGGGATGCACCGGCGTGCCGAACACTGCCGATGCCGATGGCGCGGCGCGCGCCACTATTTCGGCACCGGGGGGCCGGATTGAACGCGGATGACGAATTGGAGGGCGGGCAATTCTGCCCGCAGCCGGCTTTCAGCCGGCTTGGCCGCCTGAAAGACGGCTGCGGCCAAGATTGGCTAATGCCACGTACTTTTTGCAACGGGATTAACGCCGCTCGTAAGCGTGGTGCCGGAACATGCAATCGCCCCCAACGTTTCTGTTGTTTATTGCGTCTCCGCTGGAC
>Ga0224555_1000625_pt1 | contig 54438 bp, 55 predicted proteins | sample 714S23034metaG_FD_180687 | JGI IMG/M metagenome (GOLD analysis project Ga0224555, IMG submission 180687) | Peat soil microbial communities from Stordalen Mire, Sweden - 717 S2 30-34 | ecosystem: Environmental > Terrestrial > Soil > Wetlands > Peat | place: Sweden: Norrbotten County, Stordalen... | reverse complement strand
GTAGTCGGCCCCGGCGATGTGGGACGACGAGTCGATGGCGGTCGTGCTCGGCAACGTCCTCATCACCGTGTTGACACGCTCGGCGACGTACGCCAGGTGTTCGGGGGTTATGACGCCGCCGATCTGCACCGCGGAGAGGCCCAGCGTGTTCGCGACCTCGACTATCCGCTGGGGCATCTCGTTACGAAACTCCCCCACTGACAGCGCCCCGTTGGGCAGGCGTCGCACGATGTCGTGAGCCAGGGCCGGCGAGATCCGACGGGCCGTGGGCCCGAACTCGAAGCCCACCGCGCTGGCTCCGAGGCCAATCGAGAACAGTGCGTCCTCCTCGGTCGTGATGCCCGAGATCTTGATGAACAGCCCTTCGCCCCTAAGTCGCACGTTCGACCTCCACGATGCACGCTAACTGGCCGGCGGCCCGCCTTCAAACAACCACCTCGACGGCGACGTCCTCGCCGGGATCGAGACGCGAGGGATCGAGGAGCGTCCGATGGGCGAACCCGAGGGCCTCGACCCTCCCGCCGCGCCGAACCGCCGTCGTGACGCCCTGTGGTCCCGCCGGGCCCCTGGAACGCAGCACCTCGTCGATCCTCTCGACGTTCGGTCCAGCGGCCCACACGAGACGCCACGGCACGTTCGAGCCGCGGGCCTCCAGACGGCCCACGAGCTCCTGGCCCGTGTAGCAGCCCTTCGTGAACGATACGGTGGCGCCCACGAGCCGGGACCCGTAGCTTCGCGGCGTGAGCGCAGCGTGGAACTCGTTGGCGCCCGGCCAACGGGCCTCGACTAGATCCGCGCTCGTCGCGAAGGGGCCGCGCGTGGCGCCGCCGAGTTCGAGGGTGCAGTCGACGCGAAGATGAAACCTCCGCAGTCGCGCCAGCGCCGCTTCGCCGGTGTCGCGCGCCACGGTCAGGGAAAATCCGCCCTCGTCGCGCTCGACGAAGCACGTCGTGAGAACGACGCTGTCGGGACGCAGCAACAGCGACCAAAGCCCGCCTTCGCCCACCGAGGCGACGTCTTGGGTGAGTTGGCCCTGCAAGTAGCTCTCGCTTTCTGGCCCGCGCACCACGATGCGCGCCCACTCCAAGGGAACCGGCTCGGTGCTTTTCTCGGCTGCGCTCATGGACCATTACAGTATGCGCCTGCGCCAAATGCCGCGCCCAACGAGCCAAAGGCCCACTGTCGATGACCATGCAGACCGAACTCAATACCATTACCTCGACGATGAACGAGCTCGCGACGCGGATTACCACCCTGGTCGAGACCGACGGCGCCGCGATGCCCAGCGATGTCTACACCGAACTCGTCGCCGCCGAGCGCACGATCGGGGCCTTGCTGCGACGTCTGAACCGCGTCGCCGGACGAATCGGCTAACCAAGCGACCGGTAACCTTCGCCCATGAGCAATTCGTGGACTTCTGCTGCATCACTGACGGCCGAACAGCGTCTCGACGTCCTGAACCTGCTCAACCGGACCGAAGCCGTCCTGGGCCGCGAGGCGATCGACGAGGGCAGCCGACGGATCGTCGTGCACGGCTGGAAGGCTGAGCACTGGCTGCGACACCTCGAAGGGAACCTGGAGGGCTACGCCCTGCTCGCGGGCTCCGAGCATCCGACCATCGAGATGTGCGGCGGTCGATTCGACCAGGACCTGCTGAACGCCGTCCTCAAGGTCCACCCGCAGGTGGACTGGTGGAAGCGCGACTCGCACCTGATCGAGCACGGCACGGTGATACGAACCCTCCAGATGATGCGCACCCCCCTGCCGGTCGACGTCGTCGACGTGCCCGCCGGAGCGACCCTTCGCGCGTTCGAGCCGCGCCGCGACGAGGACACGTGGCTCCAGCAGAACAACGCCGCCTTCGCGCACCACCCCGAACAGGGAGCGTGGCTCCTGTGCGACCTGGAGGAGCGGATCGACGAGCCGTGGTTCGACCCGTCCGGCTTCCTGCTCTTGGAGATCGACGGGAGGCTCGCGGCCTCGTGCTGGACCAAGGTCCACGAGCTGCATCCGGACCGATTCGGCGAGATCTACGTCATCTCCGTGCACCCCGACTTCCAGGGAAGGGACCTGGGGCGGATCATGGTGACCCAGGGTCTCGCCTCGCTGCGCAAGAAGGGCGTATCGTCGGCGGTGCTCTTCGTGGACCAGTCGAACACGATCGCCAGCAAGCTCTACGAGTCGCTGGGGTTCGTCGTCGAACGAGAGGACAATCTCGTTCGCTTCACCGCGGCTACTTAGAGCCGACCAGGTACCCCAGTCCGAAGGTGACGCCGGCGGCCAGGGCCGCGATGTACATCTGGCGCAGGGCGCAGCGCACCATCCCCCGGTGCGTGTACCAGCCAATACCCGCCCCGACGCCGCCGGCGCACAGGGCGCCGAACGCGATCGACCAGTAGACCGGATTGCCGGTCGAGGACCAGAGCCACGGCAGGAGCGGGACGAAGGCGCCGACGACGAAGGCGAAGAACGACGAGATCGCGGCCATCCAGGGCGAGCCGGTCGCGGAGGGGTCTATGCCCAGTTCTTCGCGCGTGTGGGTGCGCAGCGCCAGGTCCGGGTCGCGCATGAGGTCCACCGAGAGGCGCTCGGCCAGATCCGGCTCGATGCCGCGATCGATGAAGATCTGGCGCAGCTCGATCCGCTCGCCCGCGGGATCCTTCAGGTGCGCGATCCTCTCGACGTCGATCTCGTACTCCAGCAGCTCCTTTTGGGCCCGCATCGACAGGTACTCCCCGCTGCCCATGGAAAAGCCGCCGGCCACCAGCCCGGCGAGGCCGGCCAGTCGAACGACGCTGTGGCCGGGATTGGCTCCCGCGAATCCGAGGATGAGCGAGACGTTGGTGACCAGCCCGTCGCTCACCCCGAAGATCCCCGCCCGGAACCAACCACCGCTTATCTGGCGATGGTGCTCCTCGTAGTGTTCCGTGGACATGGCTGCATCCTAATTGGCGCCGCAACGAGGCATCATCGAAGACCGCCGCGAAAGATAGAGTCTGTCAGGAGGTTGTTATGACCACACACGTCAAAAGCATCGATGATCTGGCTTCGCTCGTGGGCACCCACCTGGGTTTCGGCGACTATCGCACGGTGACTCAAGAGCAGGTTGATCTCTTCGCCGACGCCACCGGCGACCACCAATGGATCCACGTCGATCCCCAGAGGGCGTCGACCGGTCCGTTCGGCGGCACCATCGCCCACGGCTACTTCACCCTCTCACTCATCCCTTCGCTGCTGTCGGGCGTGATGCACGTCGACGGCGTGCGCATGGGCGTGAACTACGGCACGAACAAGGTGCGCTTCACGAGCCCGGTGCTCGTGGGCTCGCAGATTCGCGCCGGAGCCACGCTGGCGTCGATCGAGCCCATCACGGGCGGGGTCCAGGTGGTGATGGACGTGATCGTCGAGATGAAGGACTCAACCAAGCCCTCGTGCGTCGCCCAAGTGGTTTCCCGCTACTACCTCTAAGCACGTGCCCACGACCCCGCTGCCCCAGGGTGAGGAGAAGACTCGCCAGGTTCGTGCGATGTTCGATTCCATCGCCTCGCGCTACGAGCTCGTCAACAAGCTCATGACCTTCGGACTCGACGCGCGCTGGCGTCGCCGCGCCGTCATCGACCTCCGTCTGGCCGCGAACAGCGTGGTCCTCGACGTCGCCGCCGGGACGGGCGACTTCACCCGCGAGTTGAGCCGACAAGGCCACCGAGCGATCGCCACCGACCTCAGCTACGGGATGCTGCAGGCCGGACGCGCGATGCCCGAGCGCGTGCAGGCCGACGCCTCTTCGCTCCCGTTCCGCGCGGCCGCCTTCGACGGGATCACCTGCGGCTACGCGCTGCGCAACTTCACCGACCTGGCCGCCACGTTCGCCGAGATGGCCAGGGTGACCCGACCCGGTGGGCGGCTCTCGCTCCTGGAGGTCGCCGAGCCGCGCTCGGGCCTCTGGAAGGCGGGCTTCCGCTTCTGGTTTCGCAGGGCCGTCCCCTTCATTGGATCGCTCCTGTCGGACCGGGCGGCGTACCACTACCTGCCCCAGTCGACGGCCTACCTGCCGTCGGCGCCGGAGATCGTGCGGATGCTCAACGACTCGGGCTTTCGCGCGGTGAACCACCGGCGGGTGATGGGCGGGCTGAGCCAGCAGTTCATCGGGACCAGGGCGTCGTGAGGTTCGTCCGCGAACGCATCGAGCCGGTCAACCGGGGACAGCTTCGTGCCCTGGGCTCGCGCGACGGCTGGCTGGTTGAGACCGCCGACGTGATTCGCAGCGGATTCGGCGGAGCGGCGCTGTCGATCCAGCTCGCTGCGGGCCTGGAGCACCACACCGACGCCCGGGCCCAGATGCGAGAGCACGAGCTCGAGGGTGTCACGGCCCCCCCCGGCACCGGCATCGTGGCCTTCGCCTCGTTGCCCTTCGACCGCCACGCGCCCGGCCAGCTCGACGTGCCGAGGTACCTGCTCACCCAGACCAGGGACGGCCAGGCGTGGATCACCCGCGTCGCCGGCTCGGCGCCCTGGGCCGATCTGCTCGACGGCGAACCGGTCCCGAGCCAGGAGACCCAGGCAGTCCGGACCCTGACGTACCAGCCGACCCCCGAGGAGTACGCGCACAGCGTCGCCCTCGCCGTCGAGGTGCTGCGCCGCAAGGAGATCGACAAGGTCGTGCTGGCGCGCGCGGTCACCGGCTCGGTTCCCGAGTCACTCGACGCCGCGGCGATCGCCGCACGGCTTCGCCAGCGCGAGCCGATCTGCACGATCTACAGCCTCCCCACGCCCGGCGGGCGGCGCTTCGTCGGGGCCAGCCCCGAACTGCTGGTGCGCCGCACTGGCGCCACGGTGCAGTGCCATCCGCTGGCCGGCACCATCGCGCTGCCCGCCAACGTCGCGCCGGACGACTACCACAACTGGCTGCTCGGCAGCACCAAGAACCTCCACGAACACACCGTGCTCGTGGACGACCTGGTGCGCCACCTCTCGAGCCACTACGACGACATCACCGTCGATGCCACTCCGTCCATCGTGACGCTGCGCACCGTCGCGCACCTGGGCACCTGGGTCTCGGCCGTGCGCCAGGACCGGGCGACCGCACCCGACGCCCTGGACGTGCTTCGACTCCTGCACCCCACGGCCGCCGTCGGCGGAATACCCCGCGACGACGCCTACGACCTCATCGCGCGCCTCGAACAGCACGACCGGGGGCACTACGCCGGTCCGGTCGGCTGGATCGACGCCGAGGGCGACGGCGAGTGGTGGATCGGCATCCGCGGGGTCATCATCCACGGGACAGAGTTCGAGGCGTGGGCGGGGGCGGGCATCGTGAGCGAGTCCGACCCCATCGCCGAGCGCGAAGAGACCAAGGACAAGCTGGCCAGCGTCCTGTCGTCGGTCCTGGTCGACCGCGTCTAGCGGACCCGGCGACGAAAGGGCCTCTCGAGCGCCCACAACGTCACCAGGAAGAGGGCCTCGACTACGATGGCCCGCGACATCTTGGACTCGCCGAGCGCCCGGTCGGTGAACGAGATCGGAACCTCGACGATCGAGGCGCCGGCGCGCCGGGCCCGGTAGGTCATCTCTATCTGGAAGCCGTAGCCGTCGGCGCGCACCGACTCGTAGCGGATCTTCTCCAGCGCGCTCTTGGAGTAGACGCGGTAGCCGGCGGTCGAATCGGCGACCCCAAGGCCCAGCATGACCGATGCGTACTGATTGCCGCCGCGCGACAGCAGCCGGCGCGAGAACGACCACTTAGGGATCGCCCCGCCGCGAACGTAGCGCGATCCGATCACGACCTCGTGGGTCTCAGCGGCCTCGAGCAGCGTCGGCAGCGCCTGGGGGTCGTGCGAGAAGTCGCAGTCGATCTCCACGAAATGGTCGTAGCCGCGCTCGAGTCCCCAGGTGAACCCCGCGCGGTACGCGCCGCCGAGGCCGCTCTTGGCGGCGCGGCTCACTATCTGGATCTGTCCCAGCTCCCGGGCCAGCTGCTCGGCCCTGACCGACGTACCGTCGGGGCTGGCGTCGTCGACGACCAGGAGATCGGCGTTCGGCACGACCCCGCGCAGCGTGCGCAGCATCGATTCAACGTTCAATATCTCGTTGTACGTGGGCAACACCACGAGAGTACGCATCATTGGATTCTAACGACCGTGCCCCAGCGGGAATTTGCCGGCTCCGCCCCTCGTCGGCCGGAAAGTGTAAGGCTTAGGGAAGCCTTATGACCGACGCCACCGCCAAGAAACGATTCGCGATGCCGCGCGAGCTTCGCATCATCTTCAGCGCGGGCTGTCTGGTCTTCGTACTGATGTACCTCGTGGTGCCCCAGTTCGCGAACGCTCGCAAGGTGCATCCGCTGCACCTGCTCGCGTCGCTCAACCCCCTGCTGGTGGCCCTCGCGATAATCTTCGAGCTCGCGGCGATCTACGCGTACGTCGAGCTCACCCGCACGGTCATGTACCCCTACGCGCCGAGCCGCTACAGCACACTGCGGGTCAATCTCGCGGGGCTGGCCATCAGCCACGTGATCCCGGGCGGCACCGCTCCCGCGGGCGCCCTGGCATACCGCATCTTCAACGAGCTCGGGGTGCCGCGCGAGACCAACGCCTTCGGGCTGGCCGCCCAGGGCAGCGGCTCGGCCGTCGTGCTGAACATCATCTTTTGGATGGCCCTGGTCATCTCGATCCCGCTGCGGGGCTTCAATCCCGCGTACGGCTTCGCGGCCCTCGCCGGGGTGTTCCTGATGCTGGCCTTCTTCGGGACGATCCTGCTCATCACCCGCGGCCAGCGCCACGCTGACAACTGGCTCCGGTTCGCGGCCCAGAGGGTCCCGGCCGTCAACCCCGACGCCGTGTCGGCGCTGCTGAAGAAGATTGCCGAGCGCATCACGATGCTGATAAACAACCGACGCACGCTCTGGTGGGCCTTCACGTGGGCCGGGCTCAACTGGCTCTTGGACGCCGGATGCCTGTGGGTCTTCCTGTGGTCGTTCGGCTACCCGATCTCGCCCATCGACCTGCTCGTCGCCTACGGCCTGGCGAACATCCTCGCGGCCATTCCGATCACGCCCGGGGGGCTCGGCATCATTGAGAGCATCCTGATCTCCACCTTGGTCGGATTTGGCGTGCCCCACGCCCAGGCGATCCTCGCCGTACTGGCCTACCGCCTCGTCAACTTCTGGATACCGATCCCCATCGGCGGCGCGGCCTACGCGAGCCTGCAGTGGCGGCGCGGACCCGAGGCTCGTCCGGGCGCTACGAGCGAGACCGGGCCAGCGCCAGCCGCTTGAACTCGGCCTGCGCGGAGAAGCTGTTCACCGGCTGGAGGCGCCGCCACCGACGATCGGTTCCGAGCACCCACGTGAACAGGTCGTCACGCCACGTGATCTCGAAGGCCTCGAGCAGCTCCTCCTGCAGGGTCGGGTCCTCGATGGGAACGAGCACCTCGACGCGCCGGTCGAGATTGCGCTCCATCAGGTCCGCCGAGCCGATGTAGACCGAGAAGGACCTCTCGCCGCGCCGGCCGAAGATGAACACCCGGGAGTGCTCGAGGAACTCGCCGACGAGGCTGTGCACCGTGATGTGCTCGGAGAGGCCGGCCACCCCCGGGCGCAGGCAGCAGAGCGTGCGAACCTCGAGGCGGATCTCCACGCCCGCGGCGCTCGCCTCGTACAGCGCGTCGATGATCGTGGGGTCGGTGAGCCCGTTGGCCTTCAGCGAGATCCGCCCCTCCGGCCCGAGGTCGCGCTGCTGATTGATCAGCTCGACGATCCGGATCCTCGTCGAGATGGGGCTCACGATGATCTTGGAGTAGTCGCCGTGGCGCGCGAAGCCGGTGAGGAAGTTGAAGAGCTCTCCGATGTCGTGGGCGATGTCGGGGTTGCAGGTCAGCATCCCGAAGTCCTCGTAGTTGCGCGCGGTCTTGGAGTTGTAGTTGCCGGTGGCGATGTGGACGTAGCGGTTGGTCGTGTTGCCTTCGCTGCGCACGACGAGCGCGGTCTTGGAGTGCGTCTTCAGCCCGACGATCCCGTAGACCACGTGCACGCCCGAGTCCTCGAGGGTCTTGGCCCATTCGATGTTGGCGGCCTCGTCGAAGCGGGCCTTCAGCTCCACGAGCGCCACAACCTGCTTGCCGTGCTCCGCCGCGCGGATGAGAGAACCCACCACCGGAGAGTCGCCCGAGGTCCGGTAGAGCGTCTGCTTGATGCCCACGACCTTGGGATCATCGGCGGCCTGGGCGATGAACACCTCGACCGAGTCGGTGAAGGACTCGTAGGGGTGGTGCAGCAGGATGTCCTCTTCGCGGATCGCGGCGAAGACGTCGCCCACGTGGTCGCCCGCCAGCAGGCGCTTCGGGGTCAGCGGTGACCATCCCTCGCCCTTGAGATCCGGCCGGTCGATGTCGTAGAGGCTCCACAGGTCGTGCAGGCCCAGGGGGGCGTCGGTCACGTAGACACTCGAAGGGCTCAGCTCGAACTGCTCGACGAGTAGCCCGAGGAACTCCTCGGACATCCCGCGCTGGATCTCGATGCGCAGCGCCTCGCCGAAGCGACGCCGACGCAGCTCGACCTCGAGCGCCACCAGAAGGTCGTCGGCCTCGTCCTCGTCCAGGGCGAGGTCCGCGTTGCGCGTCACGCGGAAGAGGTCGGCGCGATAGATGACCATTCCCGGAAAGAGCTGGTCGAGGTTCGCCATCACCAGGTCCTCCAAGAGGCACCAACGGCTCGTCCCGGCGTGCAGGAAGCGCGGAAGCGAGTTGGGCACCTTGACCCGGGCGCTGCGCTCCTCGCCGGTGACCGGGTCGAGCACCGTCACGGCGATGTTGAGCGACAGATTCGAGATCATGGGGAACGGATGGCCCGGATCGACCGCGAGCGGCGTCAGGACCGGGTAGACGTTCTCGTTGAAGAACTTCGAGAGGTGCAGGCGCTCCTCCTCGTCGAGCTCGCCGTAATGAACGATCGCGAGGCCGGCGTCGGCCAGCTCGGGCAGCAGCTGATCGAGCACCAGCCGGTCCTGGCGCTCCATCAGCGACATCACCCGTTCACGGATGGCGGACAGCTGCTGGCGGGGCCGCACGCCGTCGAGCGAGGGCGTCTGCACGCCGGCGGCAACCTTGTCCTCCAGGCTCACGACACGCACCTGGAAGAACTCGTCGACCATGTCGGCGAAGATCGCGACGAACTTGCAGCGCTCGAGGATCGGCAGGCGCTGGTCCCCGCCCAGGTCGAGCAGCCGTGCGCCGAACTCCAGTCTCGAAAGTTCGCGACTGGAGAAGCGCTCGGGTCCAAACGAGAGGAGGTCGATAGCCACGGACGGTTGCTCTTTCTGTTGCAGTGGGAATCCTTTCTACCATGGTACGGCTACTCTTAAACAGTGGCGAGACTCGCAAGCAGCATGCAGCGCGGGGTCCAGCCTGCGCCCTCCAAGTCCCGCTCGACCGAGCTCGGTCTCATGGCGATGGCCTGGTTCATCACGACCGCCTTCTACGTGCTGGCCTCGCTGGGCTCCCAGGGTCATATGCCATCGCGACTGTGGCTGTTCCTCACGAGCATCGTCGTCATCTCCCTGTGCATGCACGTCGCCATCCGTCGCTTGGCCCCCAACTCCTCCCAGGTGCTCCTGCCGATCGCCACGCTGCTCAACGGCATCGGCTACGTCGAGATCGCCCGGTGGAACCCGCCGCGCGCGGCCTACCAGGCCGTCTGGTTCCTGGTGAGCGCGGTCGGCCTGATCCTGGTGCTCGCGCTCGTGCGGCGCATCCGCGACCTCGACCGGTACCGCTACCTCACGCTCACCACCGCGGTGCTGCTGCTGCTCATGCCGCTCGTGCCCCACATCGGTGCCGACATCAATGGCGCGCGCCTGTGGGTGGTGGTCGGACCGATCTCGTTCCAACCGGTCGAGATCGCCAAGATACTGCTCGCCTTCTTCTTCGCGTCGTACTTCGCGGCGAACCGTGACCTGCTGTCGACGCCCACCCAGCGCGTAGGCCGGCGGCTCGTCGTCCCGCCCAAGACCCTGCTGCCCATCCTCTTTGCCTGGGGCTTCACCCTGGTTATCCTGGGCGCCGAGAACGACATCGGCTTCGCGATGCTGCTCTTCGCGCTCTTCATCTCCATGTTGTGGATCACCACCGGCCTGAAGACCTACATCGTGCTGGGCTTCGTGCTCTTCGCCGCGGGAGCGCTCGTCGCCGCCAATCTCTTCAGCCAGGTCCACGTGCGCGTCAGCGAGTGGCTCAATCCGTGGTCCGCGGTCAACTTCGCCTACTCGCACCAGCTCGCCTACGGTTGGTTCTCGCTCGCCGCCGGCGGCATCACCGGAACGGGTCTCGGACTGGGCCAGTCGGGGACGGTGCCGGAGATCACCTCGGACATGATCTTCGCGGCCGTCGGCGAAGAGCTCGGCTTCCTCGGCATCATCCTGGTGCTCTGCCTCTTCGCGGCCTTCGTCGGCGAGGGATTCCGAATCGCCCAGCGCGCGCACTCGGACTTCGTGCGACTCGCCGCGGTCGCCCTCTCGGCGATCATGGGACTCCAGGCGTTCTTCATCATGGCCGGCGTGCTCAGGATCCTCCCCTTCACCGGGATCACGCTGCCCTTCATGGCCTACGGAGGCAGCTCACTCTTCGCCAACTACATCATCGTCGCGATCCTGCTTCGGATCTCGGACGAGAACGAGACCGAACGCACCGGCGGCGAGATCCGCTCGGTGCAGTTCGATCAGGAGTAGAACGTCGCCAGGACCTCTTCGGCGCAGAGTATCGGCGCCGCCACGGGCTGGCGCAGCGCCAGGATGACCGCGTCGCTCGTGCGGCAGTCGAACTGCTGACGGCCGCGCGTGGTCATGAGATCGAGCTCGGCGTAGAAGACGCCTCCCTCGTGGCGCAGGATCCGCGCCGCGATGATGTCGGCCTGGAGCTGTCGGATGATGGCGCTGGCCAGCTCGTGGGTGCTGGGGCGCGGCCCCTTCGAGCCGACGAGGGCGTGGTGGATTGCCTGGGCTTCGGGCAGCGCCACGCTGATGGACAGGTAACGGAACGGCGACTCCTCTTCCATCAGGTGGACCTGCGGCGAGGCTTCGCCCAGATCGAAGAGCACCGACTCGACGGTCATCACCCGGAACTGGACGGCGTCGGCGCCGGCCGCCGGCGGCTCTTGCTCGCTCATCGTGCCACCAGACTAACTGCCCGCTCGCCGAGAGACCGAGAGCACGGCGCCGCCCGCGGCGAGAAAGACGAGTGCGGACGAGCCCCCGTAGCTGAGCAGCGGCAGCGGGATGCCGGTCACCGGCATGATCCCCATGGTCATGCCGATGTTCTCGAAGCAGCTGAAGGAGAAGAAGATGAAGATGCCCAGGCAGAGCACGCGGCCCATCGTGTCCTTGGAGTTGCGCCCGACGACGAACATTCGCCACGCCACGAAGGCGAGCAGGAGGATGATCAGCACCGAGCCGATGAAGCCGAGTTGCTCGCCGATCGCGGTGAAGATGAAGTCCGTGCGCTGCTCGGGGACGTAGCCCAGCACCGTCTGCATCCCCTGGAAGAACCCGGCCCCGCGCAGCCCGCCCGAGCCGATGGCGCTCTTGGCGTTGTTGACCTCGTAGATCAGGGCCTGAAGATTCTTGTTGGCCGAGTTCTGGTTGAGGAAGGACACGAAACGGTCGATCTGGTACTTGTGCAGGACGTCGAGGAAGACGGCGCTGACCACGCCGATCGATCCGACGACCGCCAGCAGACTCATCAGACGCGGGGGCACCCCGCCGATGACCAGCATGGCCGCCACGGTGATGACGATGATGACCGACGTCCCGAGGTCCGGCTGGGCGAAGATCATGACCAAGGGGACCGTGGCCATCACGAGAAGGCGCGCCACGTCGTAGAGGCTCAGCCCGTCGGGCCGGCGCTGGCAGTAGGTCGCGAACGCCAGGACGAGGATCACGACCGTGAACTCGCTGGGCTGGATCTGGATGAAGCCCAGGCTGTACCAGCGCTGGGCGCCGAGGGCGCTCTTGCCCAGCACGAACACTCCGGCCAGGCCGATCAGCGACATGACGTACAGCGGGGTCGTCGCCATCTCGAAGCGGCGGTAGTCGATCAGCGAGATCACGTACATCGCCACGATGCCGATCACGACGAACAGCAGCTGGCGTTCCAGGTAGTAGTGCGGGTTGTAGCCCGCGTTGATCAGGGGTTGACGGGTGGCGCTGTAGATCATGATCACCCCGGTGATGCCGAGCGCGATCAGGCCCCAGAACAGCCCGAGGTCGAGGGAGTCCTTCGAACGCAGCTTCGACGACATTGCGCTGAGCGTGTCGGTCACGAGATCGCCCCGAGCAGGACCGCCGCGTCGATCTTCGTGTCCCACCACCACTCCATCTGCAGCGCCGCCTGATAGGCCAGCATTCCCAGTCCGTTCGTGCTGCGACAGCCAATCTGCTCGTACAGCGCGCGCCACCGCGACATCCGCGGCTCGTAGGTGATGTCGACCGCGAGGGTGGCGACGCCGGTGCCCTCGAGCACGTGGTCCTCGTCGGTGCGGGTGGCCGACGGCGTCGTGTTGACGATGAGATCGATCTCGGTGGGCGGGCTCGCATGGTCGAAGACGTTGTCGTAGCGATCGACCAGCACCGCCACGTTGGCCGCTGTCCTGGCGTACACACTGACCGATTCGACCCCGGCGTGGACCAACGCGTCGACGATGCCCCGGGCCGCTCCCCCGGAACCCAGGACGACGGTGCGCGCGCCCTCGAGCGAGACGGCGAACTCCGCGCGCAGCGCGCCCACGAACCCCAGACCGTCGGTGCAGGCGCCCAGTATCTGACCGTCGCGCGCGAGCAGCGAGTTGACCACGCCCGTGCGCAGAGAAACCTCGTCGAGCCAGTCGCAGACCATCGGCGCCGCGAACTTGAGCGGCATCGTGACCGAGAGCGCGTCGAAGCGCGAGCCCATCAGCTCGGCCAGGCGCGGCGCCTCGTGCTCGCGCAGCTCCAGGCGCGTCGACGTTCCTTCGAGGCCGGCCAGCGTGAGCCCCACCTCGTGCAGGCGCGGCGAGAGCGAGTGCTCGATCGGGAAGCCCGCCACGCCCAGGCGCCAACTCATCCGACCCCCCTCTCCTGGGCGAGCTTCTCGGCCTTCAGCTGTCCCGCCCAGGTCGACGAGAACTTCATCGTGCCACTCTTGGTGACCAGCACGAAGTACAGCCACGGACCCGGGGGCGCGTGCAACACGGCCTTCAGTGCCGACGTCGACACGGTGCAGATCGGCGTGGGCGTCAAACCGTTGATCGTGTACGTGTTGTAGGGCCCAGCGACCAAGAGCATCGCCGGGGTCACCTGGCAGCCGAGCTGGCCCTGGGTGTAACACACGGTGCCGTCCATCTGCAAGGGGCCGCCCTGGGCGAGTCGGTTGAAGATCACGCGGGCCACCTTGGGCATGTTGAACGGGTAGTACCCCTCCTCCTGGGTGATCGAGGCCGCGATGATCAACTGATACGCGTTCAGACCGTTCAGCGTCGTCGAAGGCGACAGTCCCACCGACGCGGCCTGGCGGGCGAAGCTCGAGGTCATCTGGCCCAGCAGCTCCATCGGCGTCTCGCCCGGCGCGAGCACGTAGTCCCCCGCGCCAATGAGCCCTTCGAGCGAGCTGGCCGGATGGTAGGCGTTCTGGGCAGCGGCGGCGACGGCATCCGCCACGAAGCTGTTGGCGAAGGCGTCACCCTTGGCTGAGGCGACGCCCGTGACCGCCACCTCGTGCAGCGTCATCAAGGGCGCCACCGCCACCACGTTCGGTGGGCCGCCGAGTATCGACTTCACCTGGGCGAACGACGAGTTCTGGCGGATGCCGTAGGTGCCGACGCGCACCGTTGGGGCGCCGAAGAGCACCGTGTCGATCCGAAAGGCCAGCGGCGAGCCGATCACGCCCTCGGCGTGCATTTCGCCAGCGATCGCCGAGAGCGAAGCCCCGGGGTTCACGGTCACGTACTCTTCGCGACCCTGGCCGCCGATCGGACTGACCTGGAGCACGAACCAGATCACCGCCGCCAGGAGTAGCACGAACGAGACGGCGAGGACACGCACGAGCGGTCTAGAGAGCATTGAGGCCATCTAGGTAGTTTTGCAGCATGATCACCGCGGCAGCGCTGTCGATGTGCTCGCGGTGCTGTCGTGCCTTCATTCCGGCGCCAGACAGCGACCTTTGGGCCTCTCGGGTCGTCAAGCGCTCATCCCACTGGATGACCTCCATGTCAGGCAGGGTCCGCTGAATCGACTCGTAGAGCTGATCCGCCAACGAGGTGCTGGCCGTCTCTTTGCCCGAGAGGGCCACCGGGCGGCCCACCACGATCAGGACCACCGACTCGTCCTGGACCAATCCGGACAATGCGCTCATCAGCGACTCGTCGGCCGCGAGCGCGGGCCGTGGGAAGGCCATCGTCTGAGCGGAGTCGGTTATGGACACCCCGCAACGTCTGGTCCCGGGGTCGATGCCGAGGATCCTGGCCATCAGCTACAACGCGGCGGCGGCGGCCAGGACCTGATCGATCCCGCCGGCATCACGACCACCCGCGAGTGCGAGCCTCGACGATCCGCCGCCGCCGCCGCCGACCAGCGCGGCCAACTCCTTGACCGCACTCTGGGCGTCGAGGGTTTCGTCCGACGCCACCACGATGGCCACCTTGTCGTCGCTCGTTCCCGCCAGCACCACGACCCGCCGCCCGCGGCGTTGGAGGTCCTGGGCCAGCGTTCGCAACTGCTCGCCGGGGTAACCATCGACCCGCGCGACGAGTACCTCACCGTCGCTCCGAGCGTGCAGCTGATCCGCGAAGGTCGACAGCTGCGCCTGGCGCAGCGAACCTACTTCTCGCTCCACCTCGCGCTGGCGCTCGACGAGACGTTCCAGCGCCGGCACGACGTCGTCCAGCGACGTTTTCAGGAGCGCGGCCACGGAACCGAGCGCGCCCTCCATCTCGTGGCTGCGCCGGTAGGCGCCCATTCCACTGACGGCCTCGATACGACGGGTGTTCGAACCGATCGAGGCCTCGCTCACGATCTGGATCTGCCCGATGTCGCCGAGGCGGTCGACGTGGGTGCCGCCGCAGAACTCGAGGCTGTGCGAGCCCGCGCGCACGACCCGGACCCGATCGCCGTACTTGTCGCCGAAGAACGCAATCGCCCCCATCGTCTCGGCCTCCTGCTTGGTGGTCTGGATGGTCTCGACGCCCTCGTTGGCCACCACGTCGGTATTCACGAGGGTGAGTATCTCGGTGACCTCCTCGCTGGCCAGCCCCGCACCGTGCGCGAAGTCGAAGCGCAGACGGTCCGGCCCGACGTACGATCCCTGCTGGCGGACGTGGTCGCCGAGCACGGACCGAAGCCCGGCGTGCAGCAGGTGCGTGGCGGTGTGGTTGCGCCTCGTGGCCTCGCGCCGCTCGGGATCGATGGTCGCCACGCACGCCTGGCCCGCCAGGACCTCGCCGGTGACGCGCCCGCGGTGGGCGAAGAGCCCTCCCGCGACGTTCTGGGTGTCGAGGACCTCGAACCGGCCGGTCTCGGTGACGACCGTCCCGCGGTCTCCGACCTGGCCGCCGGATTCGGCGTAGAAGGGCGTCGAGTCGAGGAAGAGCTCGCTGGTGCCGTCCGTGCCCCCCAGGACCGCCAGGACCGTCGTCTCGATGCTGTAGCGCGAGATGTCGCGGCCCACGAACTCCGTCGGACCGCTTCGCTCGATGAGCTCGCGGTACTGGGAGTCGTCGGCGAGGTTGAGCGCCTTGGAGCCGGACCGGGCGCGCTCTCGCTGAAGGCTCATGGCATCGTCGAACACGGCGCGCTCGACGCTCAGGCCCGATTCGGCGACTATCTCGTCGGTGAGCTCGATCGGGAACCCGTGGGTGTCGTGAAGCCGGAAGGCCACGTCGCCGGGAAAGACCGTCGAGCCGCTCGCCAGGACCTGCTCCTGGGCCTCTTCGAGCAGCGACAGGCCCGTTCGCAGCGTGCGCGCGAAACCCGCCTCCTCGCGCTCGAGGATCGACACGATCAGGTCCCGGTCCTTCACCAGCACCGGATAGGTCGCACCCATCTTCTCGATGGTGGCGTCGACCAGCGCGGCCGAGAGCGGCGCCTCGGAACCGGCGCGCCGCGCGGCCAGGACCGCGCGGCGGATGATGCGCCGAAGCACGTAGCCGCGGCCTTCGTTCGTCGGCAGCACGCCGTCCGAGACGAGCATCGTCATCGCTCGGCCGTGGTCGGCGATGCGCCGGATCGCGACGTCGGTCGCTTCGTCGCGGCCGAGCGCCACGCCGATCGAGCGCGAGGCGGTCTCGAGCAGCGGCGCGAAGAGGTCCGTGGCGAATACCGATTCAACGCCGTTGAGAATCGAGAGGGTGCGGTCGAACCCGGCGCCGGTGTCGATGTTCTTCTTGGGCAGCTCGGTCAGGGTGCCGCCCGGGCCCTTCTCGTATTGCATGAAGACGAGGTTCCAGAACTCCATGAAGCGGTCTTCGTCCCCGAAGGCTGGCCCGCCGTCGGCGCCGAAGGCCGGCCCCTTGTCGAAGAAGATCTCCGAGCACGGCCCGCACGGCCCGGTGTCGCCCATGCCCCAGAAGTTGTCCTCGTCGAGGCGCTGGATGCGCTCGGGGCGCACGCCGATGATGTCGCGCCACATCTCCTCGGCCTCGTCGTCGGTGGTGTGGACCGTCACCCAGAGCTGCTCGGGGTCCAGGCCGAAGCCCTCGGTGATGAGACCCCAGGCCAGCTTGATGGCGCCTTCCTTGAAGTAGTCGCCGAACGAGAAGTTTCCCATCATCTCGAAGAAGGTCAGGTGGCGCAGCGTCGTGCCGATGATCTCGATGTCCGGCGCCCGGAAGCACTTCTGGATCGACACCGCCCGGGGGTAGGGCGCGACCTCTTCCTCGGTGAAGTAGGGCTTGAACGGCACCATCCCCGCGACGGTGAACAGCAGCGAAGGGTCGTGCGGAATCAAGCTCGCCGAGGGAACGATGGTGTGCCCGTTCTCGGCGAAATAGTTGAGAAATATAGAACGTAGTTCGGCGGCTTCCACCCGTTCACTCTACCGGCGGGCCCTGATCGGCCGCAGTGGCCGCCCCGGTCCGGGCCCGCCACTGTTCCACCAAGTCCTTCTCATGGCCGTAGCCGGAGGGATCGAAGAAGTGCGATCCGACGAGCGAATCCGGCAGGTACTGCTGGTCCACCCAACCGTTGTCGAAGTCGTGCGGGTAGTCGTAGCCCAGGCCGAAACCCAACTCGCCGGCGCCACGGTAGTTGGAGCCGCGCAGATGGTCGGGCACCTCGACGAGTCCACCCGCCTGGACCGCTCGCGTCGCCGCGCCCAGAGCGCGCGTGACCGCGTTGCTCTTGGGGGCCAGGGCCAGCGTCAGCGTGGCGTGGGCGAGGGTGAGGCGCGCCTCGGGCAGTCCGACGAACTCGACGGCCCGGGCCGCGGACTCGGCGACCAGCAGTCCCGTGGGATCGGCCAACCCGACGTCCTCGCTGGCGAGGATGACGAGGCGCCGCGCGAGGAACCTCGCGCTCTCCCCACTTTCGAGCAGCGTCACCAACCAGTAGAGCGCCGCGTCGGGGTCGGAGCCGCGAACGGACTTGATGAGGGCGCTGACCTGGTCGTAGTGCGTGTCGCGGGACTGGTGGTAGAGACGTCCGTCGCGGGCCTGGGCCACGTGCTCGACCTCGACGGCCGCCTCCTCGCCCGACTGGGCCCTGGCGAGCATGAGGGCGGTGTCCAGCGTCGTGAGCGCCGCGCGCGCGTCGCCATCGGCCGACGAGGTGATCGCCTCGAGCGCCTCGTCGCTGACCGCGACGCCGCGCAGCTCCATGCCACGGCGCACCAGCACCTCCAGGTCGGCTCCGGTGAGGCTGCGCAGGCGCCACAGCGTGGAGCGGCTCATGAGCGCCGCGTTGACCTCGAAGTACGGGTTCTCGGTCGTGGCGCCGATAAGGACTATCTCGCCCGACTCGGTCGCCGGCAGCAGGAGGTCCTGCTGGGCCTTGTTAAACCGGTGGACCTCGTCGATGAAGAGCACGGTGCGCTGGCCGCGCTCACCGAGACGTTCGCGCGCCCTGGCGATGGCCTCGCGCACGTCCTTCACGCCCCCGCTCACCGCCGAGAGGCTTTCGGTCGCGTAGCCCGCCTCGCTGGACATGATGCGCGCCAGCGTGGTCTTACCGGTGCCCGCCGGGCCCCAAAGGATCATCGAGGTCAGCCGTTTCGCGTCAACGAATCGCCGCAGCGGCCCCTCGGGACCCACCAGGTGCTCCTGTCCCACGATCTCGTCCATGGACCTGGGACGCAGCAACTCGGCCAGCGGAGCGGCCTGGCGCAGGCGCTGGGCGACGGCGTCATCGAACAGAGACGTGGCTCACGAACCTTTCGGGGCGAACTTCAGGTGAAGTTCCCGGATCTGGCGGGCGGTGATGTCCTTGGGAGCTCCGGTCATGAGATCCGTGCCCGACTGGGTCTTGGGAAAGGCGATGACCTCTCGGATGTTCTCCTCGCCCGCGAAGATCGCCACCAGCCGGTCAATGCCGAAGGCGAAGCCCGCGTGGGGCGGCGCACCGAACCTGAAGGCGCCGAGCAAGAATCCAAAGCGGCCCTGGGCCTCCTCGTCGGTGATCCCGAGGGCCTTGAAGACCCGCGACTGGATATCGGCGCGGTGGATGCGCACCGAGCCGCTGCCCAGCTCCCATCCGTTCAGCACCAGGTCGTAGGCCTGGGACCTCACCTTCACCGGGTCGGTCTCGATCAGGTCGAGGTCGTCGGGGTGGGGCATCGTGAAGGGATGGTGCGCGGCCTGGGGGTTGCCGTCCTCGTCGATCCCCTCGAACAAGGGGAACTCGGTGACCCAGACGTAGCGGTGGGGCCCCTCGCTCACCGGCGGCGAGCCGAGCGTCACGCGCAGCGCCCCGAGGAACTTGCAGGCGTTGGCGTACTCGTCGGCCACGCACAGCACGATGTCGCCCACCTGGGCGTCGTCGACGCCGGCGATCGCCGCCGCCTCGGTCTCGCTGAGGAACCGCGCCAACGGGGAGTCGAGTCCCTCGGCGGTGACTCGGAACCACGCTAGGCCCTTGGCGCCGAGCTCTTTGGCCTGGTCAGTCAGCTGGTCGAGACGGCTGCGGGTCATCGCCGCGCCGCCGGGCACGCGCATGGCCTTCACGGTCGCCGCGGCGAAGGCCTTGACCTCAGTCGATGCGAACACGTTCGAGAGGTCGTGCAGGAGCATCGCGAAGCGAAGGTCGGGCTTGTCGGTGCCGTAGAGGTCCAAGGCTTGGGCCCAGGTCATCGACTCGATGGTCCCGGGCCTCACGCCGGTCGCCTCTTCGGCGGCGTCGAGCACCGCGCGCGACACGAAGCCCATGACGTCGTCCTGGGTGACGAAGCTGGCCTCGACGTCGAGCTGGGTGAACTCGAACTGGCGGTCCGCGCGCAGGTCCTCGTCGCGCATGCATCGCGCAATCTGGTAGTAGCGGTCGAAACCACCCACCATCAGGAGCTGCTTGGCGATCTGGGGGCTCTGGGGCAGCACGTAGAACTCGCCCGGGTGCAGCCTCGACGGCACCACGAACTCCCTCGCGCCCTCGGGCGTCGGGGCCCACAGCAGCGGCGTCTCCACCTCGCAGAAGCCCTGCGCGTCCATCGCGGCGCGCAGTGAGCGGTTGACCGCCGCGCGCAGGCGCAGGTTGTATTGCATCTTCTCGCGGCGCAGGTCGAGGAAGCGGTGGCGAAGGCGCACCTGCTCGTCGATTTCGACGCGGTCGTCGAGCTGAAACGGCGGCGCCTCGGCGGCCGAGAGTATCTCCACGTCGCACTCGGTGAGCTCGACCTCGCCGGTGGCGAGACGCTCGTTGACCGTGCCTTCCGGTCGGTGCGAAACGACGCCGGTGACGCGCACCACGTACTCGCTGCGCGCGTCGACCGATCCGTCGACGACGACCTGAAGGATCCCCGAGCGGTCGCGCACGTCCAAGAAGGCCAGGTGCTCGCCGTGCTCGCGCCGCTTGGCGACCCATCCGCAGACCGTCACCCGCTGGCCGACGAGGGTCGGACCGACGGAACCGCAGAGGCAGTCGCGCAGGCTGGTGGCTTCATGGTTCTTCGACATCTTCACTTCAATTCGTCAGTAGGTTCGAGACCGCAGCCACTACGTCGCCAAGCGCGACGGTCTGCTGGGCCTGCTCGAAGTTCTCGCTCCGCAGGTCCCTAATCGTAACCTGACCGGCGCCATGCTCCATGGGGCCGATCAGCAGCGCGAGACGGGCGCCGGACCTGTCGGCGACCTTCATCTGCGATTTCATGGAGCGACCGTCGTACGAACGGCTCGTCGCGAAGCCGGCCGATCGCAGACGGTCCACCAGCACCGTCGCGTCGTCGAGGCCGGTGGTGTCCACCACGAAGAGGTCGAGCGTCCGGTTGATCAGCGCGGAGTCCAGGTCCTCGGCCTCGCGCGCGAGCAGCAGGCGCTCGATGCCGCTGCCGAAGCCGACGCCGCTGGTCGGCTTGCCGCCGAGCTGCTCGGCCAGCTTGTCGTAGCGCCCGCCGCCGCCGATCGACTTCTGGGACCCCTCGAGCGCGTCGCTGACGAACTCGAAGGTGGTGCGGGTGTAGTAGTCGAAGCCGCGCACCAGGCGCGGGTCGAGGACCGCCTCGATGCCGAGCGTCGCCAGGCCCGCGACCACGCGCTCGAAGTGCTCGCGGCAGTCGTCGCACAGGTGGTCGGGCAGCATTGGTCCCCGCGACGTCACGGCGATGCAGGGCTCCTTCTTGCAGTCGAGCACCCGCAGCGTGTTCTCGCCCCAGACCAGGCGGTGCTCGTCGCACAGCTGGTCGACGTTCGCCTCGAGGAAGTCGCGCAGGACGCTGACGTACGCGCCGCGACACTCGTCGTGGCCCATGGAGTTGAGCAACAGGCGCACGCGCGTCATGCCCAGCGCCGCGTAGAAGCGCCACGCGAGCGCGATGACCTCGACGTCGACGGCGGGGTCGTCGGTGCCCAGCACCTCGACACCGAGCTGGTGGTGCTGGCGGTAGCGTCCGGCCTGGGGTCGCTCGTAGCGGAAGGCCGGCGTCACGTACCAGGCCTTCCAGGGCGTGGTGGGTTGGTGCTGGATGTAGGCCCGCACGATCGGCGCGGTGCCCTCGGGGCGCAGCGCGTAGACGCGGTCACCGCGGTCCGTGAAGACGTACATCTCCTTCTTGGCCACCTCGCTGTTCTCGCCGATGCCGCGGTGGAAGACCCCGACCTCCTCGAACAGCGGCGTGAGCGCCAGGGAGAACCCGTACCGGTACGCGAAGTCGGCGAAGATGGCGACGAGGCCCTCCCACTGCGCGGACTGGGGCCCGAGGACGTCGTGGGTCCCGAACGGCGCCTGGAACGTCGTAACCGGTTCGCTCATGATGTCTTATTCCGTCCGGGAAGCTGTCGAAAGGCGTCAAAGACGCCATCGACACTCTTCAGTGCCGTCAAGAGGCTACTGAGGTGCGCGGGATCGGCGAGCTCGACGTCGAAGATCATCCTCACGATTCGCGATCCCGAGGTCGACGTGCTGCTCGAGATGATGTTGAGGTGGTACTCCGCCACGACCTTGGAGACGTCCAGCAGCAACCGCGAGCGGTCGAAGGCCATGATCTCCAGTACGGCGCGGTACTGTCCGTCGCCCGAACCGTCCCACTCGACGTCGATGATCCGCTCGCCGAGTCGCTGGGCCAGCGCCACCGCGTTCGAGCAGTCGTCGCGGTGGATCGAGACCCCGCGTCCCTGGGTGATGAAGCCCATGATGGCGTCGCCGGGCACCGGCGAGCAGCACCGGGCCATGTGGATCATGACGTCGTCGAGTCCCTCGACGTAGACGCCCGCCGTGCGCCGCGTCGAGCGGTTGGTTCGCGGCATCTTGGTGACCGTGGTGGGCAGCTGCTCCGCCTCTCCCCCGTGCAGTTCACGGTCGAGCCGCTGGACCACCGCCAGGGCCGAGATCTGGCCACTGTCGATCGACACGTAGAGCGCGTCGAGGTCCTCGAGATTGAGCGCCGAGATCACCGCGTCGAGCGCGCTCGAGGAGAGCGACGTCGATATCGGGAGCCCTTCGCGGCGCAGCGCCTTGGTGAGCTCCTCGCGGCCGCCCTCGATCGCGTCCTCGCGGCGCTCACGCTGGAACCACTGGCGGATCTTGGACTTGGCGCGCGAGGACATCGCGATGTTCAGCCAGTCGCGCGACGGCCCGGCCGAGGAGTTCTTGCTGGTGACGATCTCGACCACGTCGGCCGAGTGCAGCGCCGTGTCGATCGGGACCAGCCGGCCGTTCACCTTGGCGCCCACGCAGTGATGGCCGACCTCGGTGTGCACGGCGTAGGCGAAGTCGATGGGCGTGGCGCCCTCGACCAGCGCGATGACCCGGCCCTTGGGCGTGAAGACGTAGACCTCGTCCTGGCCGAGGTCCAGCTTCAGGGCCTCGAGAAAGGCGATCGGGTCGTGCTCCTCCTCTTCGACGTCGACGAGGCGCTGCATCCACGCGATCTCCTTGTTCGACGCGCCCTCCTTGTAGCCCCAGTGCGCCGCGATCCCGAACTCGGCGCGACGGTGCATCTCGAGCGTGCGCACCTGGACCTCGACCGACTTGCCCCGCGGTCCGATCACGGTGGTGTGTAGCGACTGGTAGAGGTTGAACTTCGGCGAATTGATGTAGTCCTTGAAGCGGCCCTGCACCGGCGACCACAGCGCGTGGATGGCCCCGAGCACCGCCCAGCAGTCGCGGTCGTCGTCGACGATCACGCGCAGGCCCACCAGGTCAAAGATATCGTCGAACTCCTTGCCCCCGACGACCATCTTTTCGTAGATGCTCCAGAGGTGCTTCGGCCGCCCGCGCACGTCGGCCTTGATCGCGAAGCTCTCCAGCTTCGCGATCAGCGTGTCCATGACCTCGGCGAGGTAGGCCTCGCGTTCGGGCTGGCGCGCCGCGACCATTTGCTCGATCTCGGCGTAGCGCTTGGGGTGCAGCGTGGCGAAGCTCAGGTCCTCGAGCTGCCACTTGACCTGCTGGACTCCCAGCCGATGGGCCAGCGGACTGTAGACGTCGAGGGTCTCCTGGGCGATCGCGCGCTGACGGTCCATCGGCATCACCGAGATCGTGCGCATGTTGTGCAGCCGGTCGGCCAGCTTGATCAGCAGCACCCGCCAGTCCTGGGCCATGGCGATGAACATCTTGCGGATGGTGGCGGCCTGCTGGGCCTCCTTCGAGTCGAACTCGAGCCGGTCGAGCTTGGTCACGCCGTCGACCACCGCGGCCACCTGGTCCCCGAACTCGTGGACCAGCCACTGCGTCGTGATCCCGGTGTCCTCGACGGCGTCGTGCAGCAGGGCCGCCACGATGGTCGGCGCGTCCAGGCCCAGGTCGGCCACGATGCCCGCCACCGCGATCGGGTGGGTGACGTAGGGCTCACCGGTCCTTCGAAGCTGGCCCTCGTGGGCGTTGATCGCGGCCCGGCCGGCCCGGCGGATCAGCTCGTGGTCGCCGTCGGCGTGATGCTGCGCGTAGATGGCGATCAGACGCTCGACCGAGCCCGTCAGCGCGCTGTCCGGCGTCGATCGTGAAGTGAGACTGACCATGAGGTCAGCCTACCGGTGACCTATCGGCGCTTCTGCTTGCGCGCCCGGGGTTTGACCATCGTCGCGGTCGCGGATCTGGTCGAGCCGACCGTGCGCTGGGCGCCTTCGCCGCTCATGCGAGCCGCGGCGGCGGGGCTCAGCGCGGCCCGGTCCGCGCGCTGGCCCACGCGCGCCGCGAGGTCGCGGAAGCGCGGCTCGCGCTCCTTCATGATCGCCAGCAGCGGGCTGGCGATGAAGATCGACGAGTAGGCCCCGCTGAAGAGTCCCACGCACAGCGCCAACCCGTAGTTCTGCAGGGTCGTCGCGCCGAGGATGTAGGCGCCGACGATCAGCACCGACAGCACGGGCAGGATCGCCACGAGTGAGGTGTTGATCGAGCGCGCCAGCGTCTGGTTCATCGAGAGGTTCACCATGTCCGAGTAGGTCATGTCGCCCGCCTTCAGCACGCCCCCGGTGTTGTCGCGAACCCGGTCGAAGACGACCACCGTGTCGTAGAGCGAGTAGCCGAGGATGGTCAGGATTGCGATGACGGTGTCGGGGGTGATCTGGAAGCCCATCAGCGAGAAGACGCCGACGGTGACGAGCAGGTCGTGGACCATGGCGGCGAAGGCCGCGCCGGCCATCTTGGGCTCGAAGCGGACGCTGATGTAGCTGACCACGGCGATGAAGAAGACGATCAGGGCCTCAATGGCGCGGTTGGTGATCTGGCCGCCCCACGTCGGTCCGACGCTGCTGGTGGACACCTGGTCCCCGTTCTTGTGGGCGACCTTGGCCATCGCGTCGACCACCTTGGTGGTGACGCTCAACTGTTTGCCCGCCGAGAGGGCGTTCAGGTCCGCGGTCACCTCGTAGGTGCCGCTGCCCAGCTTCTCGACCGTGGGCTGGACCAACCCGGCCTGCTCGACGGCGTGGGTCATCGTGGTGATCGAGGTGTTGGGCGCGAGGACCTCCCACGAGCTGCCGCCCTTGAAGTCGATGCCCAGGTTGAAGCCGCGGATGGCGAGCGAGCCCATGCCGAGCACGATGATGATGATCGAGATTGTGAACCACGTCTTCTTGCGTCCGACGAAGTCGATCGTGGTGAGCCCCTGGTAGAGGCGACCGAAGTGGCCCGGAGCCTTGGTCTCGTTATCCATTCGGCGAGCCTCCCGACGTGAGCCCAGCAGCCATTGACAGCATCGAGTCGCTCTGTGAGCCTCGCCGACCGAGCAGGATCACCAGCGGGCGCGTGAAGTACCAGGTGATGGCCACGTCCATGATCGTGGAGAGTCCGAGGAAGAAGGCGAAGCCCCGCACGTCGCCCACCGCGATCAGGTAGAGCAGCACGGCCGCCAGGAGGCTGACGGTGTCCGCGGCCAGGACCGTGCGCCACGCCGAGCGGAAACCGCGGTCGACCGACGACCTGATCGAGCGCCCTGCTCGGGCCTCGTCTTTGAGTCGTTCGAAGTACACGATGTAACTGTCGACGGTGATGCCAATGGACACAATTAATCCGGTGACACCAGCCAGGTCGAAGCTGGGCGCGAAGGCCGTGTGGCCAAGCGCCGAGATGATCGCCCAGAGCAGCGCCGCGGTGGCGCTGAGGCCCAGCACGATGACCAGGCCCAGTGCGCGGTAGTAGAGGATGGTGTAGAGCAGCACCAGCGCCAGGCCGACCAGTCCGGCCGCGAGTCCCGCCACCAGGGCGCTGTGGCCGAGCGTCGGCGAGATGGTCTCGGTGGTGAGCGGCTCGAGGCGAACTGGCAGCGCGCCGAACTCCATCGCGAGGGCAAGGTTCTTCGCCGAAGCTTCGGTGAACGAGCCGGAGATCTGCCCGGATCCGCCGAAGCTGGTGGGCGACGCATCGGTCGGCTGGATCATCGGCGCCGACTGGACCACTCCGTCGAGCTCGATGGCCACGAGCTGGTGGAAGTTCTTCTTGGCGACCGCGTCCCAGAGCGGGCTGCCCGACGACGTCAGGTTGTAGTTCACGACCCACGCACCAACCTGGTCCTGCTGGGCCACCGCCTTGGAAACGGACTGGCCGGTCATCTGAGCCGGACCGAGCAGGTACCGCACGCCCGGCTGCCCGAGTTGCGGGAGGATGACCACCGCATTCTTGTCGTCGTTCGCCGGAGCGGTCGAGGCGACCTTGGCGAAGGCCGGGTCCGATGGAAGGTTCGTCGACGTCCACCCGGCCGTCGTCTGAGGCGCTTGGACAACGTTAAGATTCGCCGCCGTCATCGCGTACTGACTCGCGCACGATGACGGAAGCTTCTGCTTGCCGATGCTGTAGACCTTCGCATCCTCGGTGACCTGGCAGAGCACGGGCCGGAAGAGCAGTTGCGCAGTCTGGCCGATCTGCCCCAGGATTTGGCGGGCGTTGGTGACGCCCGGAACGCTAACCACGACGTTCTTGCCCTGGAGGTTCACCTGCGCACCCGAGACGCCAAGTCCGTTGACGCGGTTGGTCAGGACAGCCACGACCTCTTGCATGTCGGCGTTGGTGGCGTGGGTGGCCGGCTTGTAGACGACCGACAGGCCGCCAGCGAGGTCGAGACCCAACTTGGGTCCCCAGCCGAGCGAGAGGGTCGTTATCAGCGATCCGAACGAGATAACAAGTACCAGGACGAGGCTGACGATCATCGACCGTCGTGATCCAACTGGCGAAGCCATTCTTACTTGTCGCCTTCTTGGTTCTTGGTCTCGTCATCCGATGATTCAGGCACAACCACCTCGTACTTGCGCGCGATCGCCGTCGGCACGAACTCCAGCTCCACGCCACTGGTGCTACGCAGCGTGACCAGGTCGTCATCCTGCTTCACTACCGTGCCCACGAAGCCGCCGATTGTCTGGGCGCGGTCGCCCACCTCGACCTTGCGGCCCTGGAGTCGAGCGGCCTTCTGCTTGCGGTTGCGCGGGCGAAGGTAGAAGAAGTAGAGCCCACCGAAAACGACCACGTAAATAATAAGTATCGAAGATGAGCCACTTGAGGCGCCTAAGAACATGTGAAATTCCTCCGTCAATGGACAAGGAAACCCTAGTCGCTCCGGGGGTCGGGCCTAGACCAGTCCTCCGCCACGAGGCCGAATGCCCATGTGCTCGAACGCTCTTTCGGTCGCCACGCGGCCCCGGGGGGTGCGAATGAGCAGCCCCTCGCGCAGCAGATACGGCTCGTAGGCATCCTCGATCGTGGCCGTCTCCTCGCCGCACGCGTGCGCCAACGTCGTCAGTCCTACCGGGAGATTGGCGAACTGGCCGCACAGCAGGCCGAGTATCCGCCGGTCGATCTTGTCCAGCCCGTACTCGTCGACCCCGAAGAGGTCGAGCGCTTCGACCGCAACCTCGGTGTCGACGACACGGTGGCCCTGGACCGCCGCGAAGTCGCGCACCCGGCGCAGCAGGCGGTTCGCGATCCTGGGCGTGCCACGGCTTCGCCCGGCGATGGTCGCCGCCGCGTCCTCGGCGATCGACACATCCAGCAGGGCCGCGGAACGCTCCACGATCACCGTGAGTTCAGCGACGTCGTAGAGATCGAGCTGTCCGATGAACCCGAAGCGGTCGCGCAGCGGTGCCGCGACGAGTCCTGTTCGCGTCGTGGCCCCCACCAGCGTGAAGCTGGGCAGATCGAGGCGAATGGCTCGCGCCGACGGCCCTCGACCGATCATTACGTCGAGCCTGCGGTCCTCCATCGCCGGATAGAGGACCTCCTCGACCGCGCGCGAGAGCCGGTGGATCTCGTCGATGAAGAGCACGTCGCCGTCCTGGAGATCGGTCAGCAGCGCCGCCAGGTCCCCCGGCCGCGAAAGCACCGGACCCGACGTGATGCGAAGCCCCGAACCCATCTCGACGGCCACGATGCCCGCCAGCGAGGTCTTGCCCAGGCCTGGCGGTCCGGCGAAGAGCAGGTGGTCCACGCTCTGCCCGCGCGCGCGGGCCGAACCCAGCACGATCTCGAGGTGCCGCACGAGCTCGTGCTGGCCCACGAAGTCGTGAAGCGTGCCCGGACGCAGCGAGACCTCCATGCGTCGCTCCTGCTCGTCGGCCACCGGCGTCACCACGCTCTGGAGCGGTTCGAGGTCGATGTCGCGCCGGCTCATGCTCGCCTCAAGTGTGCCAGCGCTTCTCTCAGGGCGTCGGGCTCGTTGTCGGGCAGTTCCACGCCGTCGAGGGCCTGGCGGATCTCCGCGACGTTGTAACCAAGCGCGCGCAGCGCGTCCTCGATGGCGTTCGAGCGCACCGCCGGCCTGCTCGAAGCCTCGGCGCCACCCGTGGAGGCGACCTTGCCCTTGAGCTCGAGCACGATGCGGCTCGCGGTCTTGGGTCCGATTCCGGGTATCTGGGCAATCCGCTTGGCGTCGCCGGTCTCGATCGCGCGGGCGAGCTCATTCCTCGACGCCATACGAAGTGCCGCCAGCGCGGTCGCGGGACCCACTCCGGGCGTCACGAGGAGCATCTCGAAGAACTCGCGGTCCGCGTAGTCGAGGAATCCGTAGAGCAGGATCGCGTCGGCACGCACCACGGTGTAGACGAAGAGCTCGAGTGATTCTCCCGGCCGGAGCTCCTCGGCGGTGGCGACGTGCACCTCGTAGCCGACACCCTGCACGTCGAGCACCACCGCCCCGTTGGCGTGGTGGTGCAGCACGTGTCCTTCGAGCCACCCAATCATGCGAGCTTCTCCGCTGGGTAATGGCGCTCCATTCGCACCATCATGAAGTAAGTGATCGCCAGCGCCAGGGCGTCGGCGGCGTCGGCGGGCTTGGGGATCTCCGCCAGCCCACAGAGCCGGGCGACCATGCCCTGGACCTGCACCTTGCTCGCCGCCCCGTATCCCGTGACCGCGAGCTTCACCTGCTGGGCGGTGAACTGGCGCACCGGAAGATCGACGGCTCCGGCGAGGGCCACCGCGACACCGCTGGCCTGAGCCACGGGAATCGCCGTCTTGGCGTTGGTCTGGTAGAAGACCCGCTCGACGACCACCGCGTCGGGAGAGGTTTCTTCGAGCAGGGTGCGCAGCTCGATCAGGAGTTGGCTGAGTCGGCGTTCCACCGGGGTCGATGGGTCCGTCTCGACGACACCCGCGCGAACAGCCCGAAAGGATTCCAGTCCATCGAACGACCCTTCGACCAGGCCGTAGCCACATCGAGTCAGACCGGGGTCGATTCCGAGTACGAACATACGTTCGATACTACACAAGACTGGTCAGCATATGAAGCACTGACCAACCACGGGCGGCGTTGCCACCACCCCTTCCACCACCTACGCCGATGCCCGCGACCCTACTCCTCGTACGCCGCGAGGATCTCTTCAGGGACGTCGAAGTTGGCGAACACGTTCTGGACGTCGTCGTGGTCGTCGATCGCCTCCATGAACCTCAGGATCTTCTTCGCGTCCGCCTCGTCGGTCACTTCGATGGAGTTCTGAGCCACCAGGGTCAGCTCCGCGCTGAGGACCTTCACGCCGAAACCCTCGAGCGCGTCGCGAACCTTGCCGACCTCGTGGGGCTCGGTGGTGACGATGAAGTTCTGGCCCTGGGCCTCGAAGTTCTCTCCGCCGGCCTCCATGACCCACTCCAGGAGCTGATCCTCGTCGATCGGTCCCTGGATCTCGAGGACCCCCTTGCGGTCGAACTGCCACGAGACGGCGCCGGGCTCGGCGATGGTCCCACCGTTCTTGCCGAAGAGGTGCTTGATCTCGGCGCTGGTGCGGTTTCGGTTGTCGGTCAAGGTCTCGACGATGACCGCGATCCCGCCCGGGGCGTACCCTTCGTAACTGATGGCCTCGTAGCGCACGCCCTCCAGCTCGCCAGTGCCGCGCTTGATGGCCCGTTCGATTGTGTCGATCGGCACCGACGCCTCGCGGGCCTTCTGGAACATGGTGCGCAGGCTGGCGTTGGTCGACTGGTCGCCCCCTCCCTCGCGGGCGGCCACTTCCACTTGACGGATCAGCTTGGCGAACACCTTGGCGCGGGCGCTGTCTTTGGCGCCCTTGCGATGCTTGGTCGTTGCCCACTTCGAATGGCCGGACATAGTTCCTCCTGCCCCCTGGGGCGACCCAACTCTATCGAAGACTACAGAGAGTCAACGAAGAGACGGTGCACGCTCGCGTCGCTCGTCAGTTCCGGGTGGAACGAGCAGCCCCACGCGTTGTCCTGGCGCACGAGCACCGGATGCATGCCATCGCCGTGATCGAGGCTCGCCAGCACCTCCACGTCCGAGGACCACGTTTCAATCTTGGGCGCTCGAATGAAGACGCCCGGCACCGTGCCGACACCTTCCACGTCGATCGGTGTCTCGAAGCTGGCGATCTGGCGCCCGTAGCCGTTGCGTCGCACGGCGACGTCCAGCAGACCGAAGCTCCACTGGTCGGCCCGGCCATCGAGCACCTCGCGGCTCAGGAGAATGAGTCCCGCGCAGGTGCCGAACACGCTCAGGCCATCGCGGAGCTTCTCCTCCAGCACGACGCGCATGCCTGATGTGTTGAGGAGGTGGGCGATCGTCGTGGACTCTCCGCCCGGCAACACGAGACCGTCCAGGCCCTCGAGCTGGTCGCAAGCCCGCACGGTGACAACCTCGGCGCCGAGTCGCTCCAGCGCCGCGACGTGTTCACGCACGTCGCCCTGGAGGGCGAGCACGCCAACGCGTGGCACTACCAACCGCGCTCGGCGAGACGGACCTCGAGCGTGGAGGTCTCGGCCCCGAGCATCGCTGCGCCCAGGCCGGTCGACACCTTGGCCACGACGCTGGCGTCGCGGAAGTGCGTGGTCGCCTCGACGATGGCGTGAGCCATGCGCACCGGGTCCTCGCTCTTGAAGATGCCCGATCCGACGAACACCGCCTCGGCGCCCAACTGCAGGACCAGCGAGGCGTCGGCCGGCGTCGAGATGCCCCCGGCACAGAACAGCGGGACCGGCAGCTGGCCGGTCGCGGCGACCTCCTGGACGAGCGCGAGCGGCGCCCCAAGGTCCTTGGCGAGCGCGAAGAGCTCCGACGTGTCGGCACTCGCGAGCCGGCGCATCTGGGCGTTTATCGTGCGGAGGTGGCGCACGGCCTCGACGACGTTGCCGGTGCCGGCTTCACCCTTGGAGCGGATGAGGCAGGCGCCCTCGCCGATGCGCCGCAGCGCCTCGCCGAGGTTGGTCGCGCCGCAGACGAACGGCACGGTGAAGCCCCACTTGTCGATGTGGTTCTCCTCGTCGGCGGGCGTCAGGACCTCGGACTCATCGATGTAGTCCACGTCGAGGGCCTGGAGGATCTGCGCCTCGGCGAAGTGGCCGATGCGGGCCTTGGCCATAACGGGAATCGTCACCGCGGCCTGGATGTCCTGGATCATCTGCGGGTCGCTCATGCGCGCGACGCCGCCGTCTCGTCGGATGTCCGAAGGCACGCGCTCGAGCGCCATCACCGCGACGGCGCCGGCGTCCTCGGCGATGCGGGCCTGCTCGGGATTGACGACGTCCATGATGACCCCGCCGCGGAGCATGTCCGCGAGGCCGCGCTTGACTACCGCCGAACCAGTGGTTGAAGTGTCTCTTGAGGAACTCATGCGTCCAGCCTAACTGGACCCACGCCCTACCACTCTTCGAGCGCCAGGGCTCGAATCTCCACGTCGTCCAGGTCGCTCAGGTCCCGTTCGGCGCGGTCGCACCGGATGTCGAACCAGATCCAGCGCCAGTCGTTGAACTTCGAGGTGGCGAAGAACGAGTCGCGCGGCACTTGCTTGCTCGCGCACTTGCGCAGCGCGCCCGCCAGTCCCAGCGGGTACCGGATGGCCGCGGCGGCGACCTCGTCGGCGCGGTACGCCATGCCCGCCCCGGCCAGCAGCCGGCGGTTCTCGTCGCTCAGGGGCGTCGCCGAAGCCACGCTCTCCCTGGTCAACTGGCCCAGGCGTTGACGGGCGAGGCAGTGCGCCACGACTCCTTCGAGCTCGATCAGTTCGAAGTCGCGCATCATCGCGCTCGTGACGAACAGGGAGAAATCGTCGCCGTTGGGCACGAGTGCGGCGTTGTAGCCGGGGTCGTCGACGATGAAGGCGCTGACGCCGTTGACGCCGAAGGTGGCGGCCAGGCGATCGATAACGGTGATCAGCCGCTGGCGGTCCTTGCTCGTGCCGCCTTCCTCAAACTGGTCGAGCATCACCGCACCCAGCGACAGACCGCGGCGCTCGTAGCCGGCCAGGCTGCGGCGGAGGTCCCACGCGTAGAGCAGGGCGACCACGACGCCGACGCCCGGCATCCACGGCACGATGAAGACGCCCGCGACGAGGGCCAGGGCGACGACACCGGCGATGATCGTCTGAGGCATGCGCTTGCGCACGACGAAGAGACGCACGGCCCTCTCGTTGGCGTGACGCTCGGCGCCCGACGGCGCGTAGGGGCTCTGCCAGGTGGGGTCGAGCACCGGCGCGACGTAGTGCGGGGTCCGGTCCCTCGACGAGTTTGACCTGCGCTGGCGCGATCGTTGCTTGGTTGCCACGGACCAAGGCTACCGCGCGGCCTCGAATCGCTCGCGCGCCGTGGCGTAGAGAGAGTCGTACGCGTCCACGAGAGCGCTCATGGACCAGCCCTGGGCGTAGTCTTTCGCCGCCGCGACGGCCTGCGGGGTCTCGCCGGTGAGCGCCTTGGCGATTGCCGCCTCGAGGGCTGCCTCGTCGCCGGGCGGGAAGAGGACTCCGTGCCCGCCCACCGCCTCGCGGTAGCCGCTGATGTCGCTCGCCACGACCACCGTCTCGCTCGCCATCGCCTCGAGCAGCACCAGCCCGAAGCTCTCGCCGTGCGTGGCGGGAGCCACCAGCGCGTTCGCCCGGCGCAGCCAGGCCCGCTTGTCGGCGTCGGCCACGGCTCCGGCGAACACGACCATCTCGTCGTGGCCGGCCAGAGCCTCGAGTCGGGCACGCTGGGGGCCGTCGCCTATCACCACGAGTCGCCACGGGTTCTCGCTGCCGGCGTTGTGGGCCCGCACGGCGCTGATGGCGTGCGCGGTCCCCTTGCGCTCTTCGAGGCGCCCGACCGTGAGAAGCACCGTCTCTGCCGATCGCTCGCGCGGCGTGGCGACGAACCGGTCCATCTCGAACCCGTTGAAGAGGACCGTGGCGTGCACACCCGCGGCCCGCTCGATGGTGGTTGCCGCGCTCTCGCTCACCGCCGCCGCGGCGTCGAGGCCCTTGGCGAGCACGCGCAGCACGGGCCTGGTGAGGTCCAGCGCCGGACCGGCGCCGCTGCGGTGGAACGTGCCGACCGCGGGGGCGGCGTGCGCGCGCAGCGCCGCCCAACCCACCAAGGGAGCGAACGGCTCGTGGAAGTGGACCACGTCGGGGGCGAACTCGCGAATAGACCGCAGCGCCCGACGGCTGGCCAGCGGCGAGAGGGTGAGCGGTGCCTTGGAGCCGTTGGCCGGCAACAACACCAGCCGCCCGAAGCGCTTCACCGTCGCCGCCGTATCGCACGACGACCGGTCGTGGCGGTCCGGAGCCACGATCAGCACCTCGTGACCGCGCCGCCCGAGCTCGCGGCTCATGGCCATCACCTGCTCCTGCACCCCGCCGAAGACCCCCAACGCGTACGGCGAGACCAGCGCGATTCGACTCGGGTTCACGGCTCGGTGAACCGCGGCTGCAGGACGTGCCACTGCTCGGGGGCCCGTCGGATCAGACCCTCGAGCTCGCGGGCGACCGACTGGGTGACCCGGGTCACGTCGTCGCGCAGCCGACCCTTGCGCAGCGCCTCGATCGGCGGCGTGATGACCGCGAAGTGGTCGCGCCCGGGACCCGCGTAGCACGCCGCCGCGACCAGCGTGGCCCCCGTGCGAAGCGCCAGCGTGGCCGGTCCCGCGGGTATGGTCACCACTTCTCCGAAGAACTCGACCTCGATCCCGTTGTGCTGGATGTCGCGGTCGCAGAGCAGACCGACGACCCCGCCCTCCTTCAGCGTCTGGAGCAGCACCGTGCTGGCGTGGGCGTTCAGCGGCTCGATCCGTATGCCGATCGACTCGCGCTTCTGCTTGAACCACTCGAAGAGCGCCGGCGGCTCCAGGTCCTCGGCCACGCACGTCATCTGAAGATCCAGCTGTGCCATGAACGATCCGCCCCACTCCCAGCTGCCGACGTGCGGAAGGGCAATGACCGTTCCCATGCCCCGCTGCCTCGCCTCGACCAGATGCTCGAGCCCCTCGCAGATCCGGAACCGGTCATAGATAGTGGAGCGCCCGATCGCGGGCAGCTTCGCGCTTTCGGCCCAGTACTGGCCGTAACTGACGAACGCCCGGTCGGTGAATCGCTCCACCAACGCCTCGTCGGCCGAGACGCCGGGCGCGCCGAGCGCGCGCGACACGTTGGCCTTAAGGTTCCGGCGCGACGCGGTGGCGCGACGTCCCACCACGCTCGCGATGCGACAGGCCAGCCACACGTCCACGCGCTCCGGCAGCGCCTCGAGCAGCGCGCCCAGGGACTTGAAGAGGGCGACTCGTGCCCTGGCGGTCACGGCTAGCGACGCGACGTGCGGCTCGGCCCTCGACGCAGGCGACTGGTGTGCTGATGGGCACGCATTGTCCTGGCGGGCGCCGGGGCCGGGCTGTCGGCGATCTGCCAGACCCGCCGGAATCGGCCGAGGGCGGTCATCGTCGTGAGCACCAGCATCACCCACAGCACCGGAATGAAGATCTGGTTCGCGAGCAGCGCCACCCCGAGCAGAATCATCCGCTCCGCGCGCTCCATGAGCCCGCCCCTGGCGTTCAGCCCCAGGCTCTCGGCCTTGCTGCGCTGGTAGGAGATCATGAAGGTCATGGTGACGATGGCGAACGGCAGCAGCACCAGCTGGCCGTGATGGTGGGCCGTCACGTAGTAGGCCACCCCGCCGAGCAGCGCCGCGTCCGAGAGCCGGTCGACGACCGAGTCGAAGTAGCTGCCACGCTGGCTGGCGCGATTCGACGCCTTGGCGACCGGACCGTCGAAGAGGTCGTGGGCTCCGGTGGCGATGAGCAGGAGTATGGCGAGGTGATGATGGCCTACGGCGATCGCCCAGGCCGTCGCGCAGGCGAAGACCAGACCCGAGGCGGTGAGCACGTCCGCGGCGAAGCCGAAGCGCACCAGCCAGCGACCGATCGGCGCCGTCCTCTGGTCTACCGACTTTCGAAACTTTCCGTCGAACAATTGAGCCTCCGGACCCTTTGCCGCAGAGTCTAACGGCAACGCCCGGCGCCGCAGGGGTTAGAGCTCGGCGTGAACCTTCTGCCACGTGGACGCCAGTGACTCGGGCAAAACCCGGGTTTCGGCTATCGAGGTCATGAAATTCGTGTCGCCGTTCCAGCGAGGCAGCACGTGCCCGTGGAGGTGTTTGGGGATGCCCGCACCCCCCGCGAGCCCCAAATTCATCCCGATGTTCATTCCGTCGGCCCCGTAGGCCGCCTCGAGCGCGATCACCACGCGGCGCAACGCGAGGAAGAACTGCTCGTACTCCTCGTCGCTCAGGTCGCCCAGGCCCGCGACGTGGCGACGCGGCAGCACCAGCAGGTGCCCCGAGCCGTAGGGGTACGCGTTGAGCGTCACGAACGTCGTCTCGTTGCGCCACAGCACGCCCGTTGACTCGCTCACCTCATCGCTCGCCAGGGTGCAGAAGACGCAGGACGAGCCCTCGACGGCGTGGTCGGTCGCGATGGTGCTCGAGACGTACTGCTCGCGCCACGCCGCCGCGAAACGCTCCAACGGCACTACGGCGCCTCGGGCGATCCGTGGTTCACGATCTCGCCCAGCAGTCGGTCGCGGAAGTCGGTGAGGAAGACGCCGCGCTCGGGGTCGTTGGAGCCCCTCGCGTTGATGCCGAGGGTCCCGTGAGCGACGTCGTCGTCGCCCACCACCACGATGTAGGGGACCTTCTCCAACTTGGCCTTTCGGATGCGCGCGCCCAGCGGCTCGGTGGCCGCCTCGACTTGGACCCGCACGCCCTCCAGGCGCAGCGCGGCGGCGATGTCGTAGGCGTAGTCGTCGTGGGTGTCGCGTACGCCGAGCACGCGCACCTGCTCCGGGCTCATCCAGGTGGGCATGTTGCCGGCGTAGTGCTCGATGAGGATGGCCATGAAGCGTTCGACCGAACCGAACAGGGCGCGGTGGATCATGATCGGGCGATGTCGAGAGTTGTCGGCCCCGATGTAGGTGGCGTCGAAGCGCTGGGGCAGTTGAAAGTCCAGCTGGATGGTGGAGAGCTGGTGGGTCCGTCCGATCGCGTCGCGCGCCTGGACCGAGATCTTGGGGCCGTAGAACGAGCCGCCACCCTCGTCGAGCACGAGGTCCAGGCCGGCCGACTCGGCCACCTTCGCGAGGGTCTCTTCGGCCTCGTGCCACTCCTGGTCGGTGCCGACGGCCTTGCCCTCGGGACGGGTCGAAAGCTCAAGGTAGAAGTCGTTGAGTCCGAAGTCGCGCAGCAGGTCGAGCACGAACGACAGCAGGCTCGTGAGTTCGTCGGCCATCTGGTCGCGGGTGCAGAAGATGTGCGCGTCGTCCTGGGTCATTCCGCGCACCCGGGTCAGGCCTTGCACCACGCCGGACTTCTCGTAGCGGTAGACCGTGCCGAACTCGAACATGCGCAGCGGCAGTTCACGGTAGCTGCGCTGGCGGGCCTTGAAGATCAAGATGTGGAAGGGGCAGTTCATCGGCTTGAGGTAGTAGCGCTGGCCCTCGTCGAGCTCCATCGGCGGGTACATGCTCTCGGCGAACCACTCGAGGTGGCCCGAGGTCTCGAAGAGGTCGGCCTTGGAGATGTGGGGTGAATTGACGAACTCGTAGCCGCCGGCGACGTGACGGTTGCGCGAGTAGTCCTCCATGATCCGGCGTATCGTGCCGCCCTTGGGGTGGAACACCGCCAGGCCCGGACCCAGTTCCGGGGGGAACGAGAAGAGATCGAGCTCCTGGCCCAGACGCCGGTGGTCGCGCAGCTCGGCCTGGGCCAGCTGCTCGAGGTGCGCGGCGAGGGCCTCCTTGGACTCCCAGGCGGTGCCGTAGATGCGCTGGAGCTGCTCGTTCTTCTCGTCGCCGCGCCAGTACGCCCCCGCCACCCTCATGAGCTTGAAGAATCCGAGGCGCGAGGTGCTCGGCACGTGGGGACCCCGGCAGAGGTCGCGGAACGCGGAGGTGTTCGAGTAGGTCGACACGACCGTCGGGCTCGCCACCTCGGCGAGCTCCTCGCCGGTGGCCCCGGCCGAGACGGCATTGATGATCTCCACCTTGTAGGGCTGGTCCCTGAAGAGTTCGAGTCCCTCCTCGATGGAGTACTCCGAGCGGACGAACGGCTGGTTTTCGGCGACGATCGTGCGCATCTCCTCCTCGATGCGCGCCAGATCGTCCTCGCTGAATCGCGCCCCGCCGGGCAGAGCGAAGTCGTAGTAGAAGCCGTCGCGGATGGCCGGTCCGATCGCGTAGTGCGCCCCCGGCCACAGGCGCGTGACGGCCTGGGCCAGCACGTGGGCCGTCGAATGGCGCAGCACCTCGCGACCGTTTTCGCTGGCCGGAGTGACAATTGCGACCGTCGATCCGTCGGGCAGCGCAGCGCTGAGGTCGACCAACTGTTCGTTCACCACCGCGGCCAGGGCGTCCTTGGCCAGGCGCTTGCCAATCGCCGTTGCCAGGTCCAGCGCCGTCGCGCCCTCGGACAGGCTGCGGGCACTGCCGTCGGGCAGCACTACTTCGATGTTGGACATTGTGGCCTTTCTACGCCTACAGCGTAATGCCCATCAGCGCCGCCGCGGGAGCCACGGTGAACCCCGCGAGCGCCGCTTCATCGATGGCGAGCAGGGCCGCGGGGCAGTCCAGGTCGTCGTCGAGGGCCCGTCGCACGTCGTCGATCACCGTGCTCGCGCGGCCGGTGGTCAGGGTGGATCGCCAGGTGGCCAGTCGCGACTGCGCGCGCGACAGGGTCTCGTCGTGCCACTCCCAGTCGCCTCGGTAGTGCTGATCGAGCAGCGCGAGGCGCACCGCCGCGGGCTCGGCCCGCGCCACCAGCTCCTCGACGAACACGAGGTTGCCCAGGGACTTGGACATCTTGGCGCCGCCGAGACCGACCAGTCCCACGTGGAGCCAGTGCTTCACGAACGGCGCCCCAGTGACCGACTCGCTCTGGGCCGCCTCGCACTCGTGGTGGGGAAAGACCAGGTCGCGCCCTCCGCCGTGCACGTCGAGGGTCTCGCCGAGGTCCCGCAGCGCCAGGGCCGAGCACTCGATGTGCCAGCCCGGTCGTCCGGCGCCCCAGCGCGACTCCCAGGAGGGTTCGTCCTCGAGCGAGGGCTGCCACAGCACGAAGTCCAGCGGGTCGCGCTTGCGAGGGTCATCGGGATTGCCGCCGTGCTGGGCCGCCAGCTCGATCATGGCGTCGCGGCTCTCGTGGCTGACCTGACCGAATCGGGGGAACTTCGACACCTCGAAGAAGACGCATCCGTCCACCTCGTAGGCCAATCCCTGATCGAACGTCCTGCCGATCAACGTCAGGATCTCGGGGATGGCCCCCGTGGCGCGCGGCTCGGAGTACACGGGCAGCAGGTTGAGGAGCTGCATGTCGCGGTCGAACTTGACCATCTCCTGGGCCGCGAGGTCCAGGAAGTTCACTCCCAGCTCGCGGGCCTTGCGCAGGATGTCGTCGTCGACGTCGGTCACGTTGCGCACGCAGCGGGTTTCGTGGCCGGCGTCGCGCAGCCGGCGCTGGAGCACGTCGAAGGTCAGGTAGACGAAGGCGTGGCCCAGGTGGGCCGAATCGTAGGGCGTGATCCCGCAGCTGTACATGGTGACGATCGGTCCGGCGTCGAGCGTGAAGATGCCACCGCGGGCGGTGTCGTACAGCTCCATCAGCGCGCGAGTCCCGCCAACATGACGTAGCTGTGGGCCTTGTGGCGGATGTTGATCGAGATGCACACGGCGGTGAAGGCCTCGACGGCGCTGGCCAGCGACATGGAGCCCGCGATGACCGCGTGAAGGCCAGGCGTCGCGTCCACGAGTTCGGCGACCCGCTGGCGCGCGGCGTCGTGGTCGGAGAAGATCACGACGTCCGCGTCCAGTCCGCTGTCGAGATCCTCCATCAGCGCGGCGGGCAGGTGGTGGAAGGCGCCGACGATCACGCTCTCGGGCAACGCGAAGGCGACCTGGGCGGCCATCGAACCTCGGGGCGGATAGACCGGAATCATCTCACGACCCTCTCGGGCCAGCGCGTTGACCATGCAGATCACGGTCTTGCCCTTCAACTGCGAGCGCAGCGCGCTCACCGTGGCGACCGCGGAGTCCCAGGGAGTGGCCACAACGATGAGGTCGCACTCGGCCGCCGCTTCATTGGCGGCGCCGGTGATCCGATCGATTCCTCGCGCCACGAGGGCCTGGGCGCACGCTTGAGCGCGCTCAGCGTCGCGAGACCCGAGCACCACGTCGCAGCCGCCGCTCGCCAGTCGAACCGCCACTCCGCGGCCCGCGGGCCCAGTTCCTCCGAGTATGCCTACCGTCGTCATGATTGTCCCCGTCGATTTAGTGCTTGCCAAGTACGCTAACAAGATGGGCTTACTGACCAACCACCGTATTCTTGTTACCGGCATTCTGACTGATGAATCGCTGGCCTACGGAATCGCTCAGCGGGCCCTCGAAGAGGGCGCCACCATCGCCGTGTCGGGGGCCGGGAGGGGCACCTCGATCACCCGGCGCACCGTTCGCAAGTTGGGCGACGTCGGCGAGATCATCGAGCTCGACGTCACCGATCCCGCACAGGTCGCCGAAGCGGTCACGGAGGTCGAGGAACGCTTCGGCCGCCTTGACGGTCTCGTGCACGCCATCGGCTTCGCGCCCCAGACCTGCCTCGGCAGCGGCATGTTCACCGCGCCCTTCGAGGACGTCGCCACGGCCATGCACATCTCGACCTACTCGCTGGCGGCGCTGGTCGGGGCCTTTCGGCCCCTGCTGCAGAAGAGCGAAGCGTTGGGCGGCGCCTCGGTGATCTCGCTCGACTTCGACGGCTCGCGGGCCTATCCGATGTACGACTGGATGGGCGTGATGAAGGCCGGCCTCGAGTCGCTCGGGCGCTACCTCTCGCGCGAGGTCGGCGTCGACATGATCCGCATCAACATGCTCGCCGCCGGACCCATCCGCACCATGGCCGCCAAGTCGATCCCCGGATTCCAGCTGTTCGAGGACACCTGGGCCGACCGCGCGCCGCTCGGCTGGGACGTGAACGACCGCAGCTCCGTCTCGGACGCCGCGATCGCCCTGCTTTCCCCGCTGCTGCGTGGCACCACCGCATCGGTGATCCACGTCGACGGCGGCGCCCACGCCATGGGCTAAGTCGGCTCCTGGTCCCTGAACTGGGTCTCGTAAAGGGTCCGGTAGAGTCCGCCGGCCTCGAGCAGCTCGGTGTGGGTGCCTCGCTGGACGATCGTCCCGTCAGCCACGACCAGTATCTGGTCCGCGTTTCGGATGGTAGAGAGACGGTGCGCGATCACCAGCGACGTGCGCGACGTCATCGTCGCGTCGAGCGCACGCTGCACCGCCGCTTCACTCTCGGCGTCCAGGTGGGCCGTGGCCTCGTCCAGCACCACGAGGCGCGGCGACTTGAGCAGCATCCGCGCCAGGGCCACCCGCTGCTTCTCCCCCCCCGATAGTCGATAGCCGCGCTCGCCCACCACCGTCTCGAGCCCGAGCGGCAGGGTCGCCACGAGGTTCCAGATCTGCGCCGCGCGCAGCGCCACCTCGATCTCGGCGTCGCTCGCGTCGGGCTTGGCGAAGCTGAGGTTGACGCGCAACGTGTCGTGGAAGAGATGGGGGTCCTGGGTCACGACGCCCACGGTCGCGTTGAGCGACTCCGTGGTCGCGTCGCGCAGGTCGACACCGTTTATCTTCACCGAGCCCTTGTCCACGTCGTAGAGACGTGACACCAGCAGCGAGATCGTGGTCTTGCCCGCGCCGCTCGGACCGACGAGCGCCGTCATCGACCCCGGCGCGACCTCGAAGGACAAGTCGTGCAGGACCTCCGTGCGCGGGGTGTCGTCCAAGCGCGCGACCGCCTCGAGCGAGGCCAGTGAGACCTCCTCGGCGCCGGGATAGGAGAAGTCCACGTGAGCGAACGTCAGCTCCGCGGGCCCCGCCGGAATGACGATCGCGCCCGGACTTTCCTTGATCATCGGCTCGATGTCGAGCACCTCGAAGAGCCGCTCGAAGCTGACCATCGCCGACATGTAGTCGATGTTGAGGTTGGAGAGCTGGGTCAGGGGCCCGTAGAGGCGCGTCAGGTAGGCCGTGAGCGCCACCACGGTCCCCACCGCCAGCGTGCCCTTCAAGGCCTCGACGCCGCCGAACCCGTAGGCGAAGGCGGTGGCGAGCGACGCCGTCAGCGACAGCGCGATGAAGAAGAAGCGCTGGTAGACGGCCTGGTCGATGCCGATGTCGCGCACCTGGCCGGCGCGGCGCTCGAAGTAGTCGAGCTCGTCCTTGGGCCGTCCGAAGAGCTTCACGACCATGGCGCCGGCGACATTGAACCGCTCGCTCATCACCATGTTCATCTCCGCGTTCAGTTCCATCCCGCGCTGGAAGAGCGAGCCCAGTCGTCGACCGACCCGGCGTGCCGGGATCAGGAACACCGGAAGCAAGACCAAGGACAGCAGGGTGATCTGCCAGCTCAGGTAGAACATCACGCCCAGGGTGATGGCGACCAGGATGACGTTACCCACGACGTTGGAGAAGAGGTCGGTGAAGGCCTGCTGAGCCCCGACCACGTCGTTGTTCAGTCGGCTGATCAGCGCGCCCGTCTGGGTACGCGAGAAGAAGGCGATCGGCATCTCCTGGATGTGGCCGAAGACCCGGGCGCGCAAGTCATAGATGAGGCCTTCGCCGATCACGGACGAGAGCCGGCGCTCGATCATGGAAAGGCAGGCGTCGCCGATGGCCAGCGCGGCCGTGAGCACGGCCAGCCAGATGATGAGGTGTTCACGAGATCCGGCGAGGGCCCGGTGAACGCCCTTCTGGGTGATGATGTCGATGATGGCGCGAAGCACCAGTGGCGCGATCGAACTCACGACGGCGTCCAGCACGACGGCCGACAGGAAGATGATGAGGATCGTCTTGTAGGGCCTGGCGAACTTCGCGATCCGCGGCAGCGTTCCCTTCTTGATGCGGTGCTCCAGAATGGTGCGGTCGCGTTGCATCGAGCGCATGCCGCCCCGCGCGCCTCCCCCTCCACCGTGCATGCTCATTGCGACTCCCTCGTCCCATGCAGTGTAGGAAGGCGGGCCGAGAGACGAGTCAGGCGGGCCTAGTCGTCGAGTTGACGAGCGATCTGGCGCAGCGCGTCGCGGTAGCGCACGCGGCTCTCCTCGCGCTCGACGTCGCTCGGGAGCGTGGGGTCGGGCTGCATTGACCACGTTCGAAGACGCACGACGTTGCGTGGCCTCTCGCCCAGCACCTCGAGGACCGCGCGACGCGTCATCGCCACGATCCGCATCAGGCCAGACACGTCATGGGACTCGTAGCGCCAGTTGGGATTCGGACCAGGCGTGGGCTCGCACCAGCCCATGTCGCGAAGCATGCCCTCGTCAGCACGGCTCAGCGCGACCGCGTCGCCGATGTTGAGGTTCGAGATCACCTCGGCGATGACCCCTCCGTCAGGTTCGACCCAGAACTGCACGTAGCGAACGTCGCTGAACTCCGCCACCGCGACCAGACAGCGCGGATCGACGGCCATCGAGCCCAGCAGCTCGGGAAGGTTGGCGACGAACGAGCCGACGGTCGAAGGAGCGCTGTGCTCGTAACCAGTGAGGTGGACTCTTCCCATGCCTTCAAGGTACGAATCCGGTGTGACACTAGATCGAGGTGAAGGCGCTCGTGAGGATCAGCACGCCGAGCGTCATCATGACGCACGCTCCGGTGGTGCGCATCGCCACCAGTCGGCTCGGCGCTCCCGACAGCCACTCACGCGCCGTTCCGGCGATGAAACCCCACGTCCCGTCGCTGCAGAAGGCCATGGCGCTGAAGATGCACCCGAAGATCAGCAGCTGCACGGTCACGTTGCCCTTCGACCGGTCCACGAAGTGCGGGAACACCGCCGCGAAGAACACCAGCGACTTCGGGTTCAAGATACCGACGGTGAAACCTTGCCGGATCACCTGGATCCTCGACGGACGCACCTGCTCACGCTGGGTCATGGCGTGGGCGTGGGCGTGGCGATGGCGCATTGCGTCAAATCCCAGCCACAGCAGATAACAGCCACCCGCGAATTGGAGCGTGATCGAGAAGGCCTTGGAGTGCGCGAGCAGCGGGCCCAGCCCCACGGCGACGACCACGGAGAGCAGAAGCGTGCCGATACTGTTGCCGAGCACCGTGAGGACCGCCACGGCCCTCCCCCACGCGACTCCTCGAGCGAGCGTGAACAGGACACTCGGCCCGGGAACCATGATGATGACGATCGAGGCCAGGAAGAACGCGGCGAGGTGGCTGGCGCTAATCACGGTCGAACCTTCGTACGATTCGGTCAGTCACGCTAAGGCTGGCACCGATGCTGAAGCCGATCGTGGAGGCAAAGAACGCGGTCCCAACGCCCACGGTGCCGCCCATCAACCAGCCGGCTGCGAGCACCATGATCTCGAGAGTCAATCGCACGTAGACGACGCTGACCCCGAACCGTCGGTGGAGACTGGTCATCAGGCCGTCTCGCGGCCCCGGGCCCAGCCCCGTCGTGAGGTACAGGGCGCTGCCTACGCCGATCACGCCAACGCCGACGACGACGTACGTCGCCTTGACGGCGGGACTCGACGGAGCCGACATGACGTACGTGGTGAGATCGAGCACGTAGGCGATGACTACCAAGTTCGCGATCGTGCCAATACCGGGACGCTCGCGAAGCGGGAACCAGACCAAGAGCACCACGCAGCTGATGACTGCGGTCGACCAGCCGAGAGAAACATGGACGTGGCGCGAGACACCTTGGGCGAAGACGGTCCATGGCGTCGCGCCCCACCGAGACTGGACCAAGAGACCCTCTCCGAAGCCGAAGAGCGTCAGCCCCACCAGCAAAGGGAGGACCATCCGGGGACGCAACGCCCAGGTGCTGGTCGCCCGCCAAGGCGTCGTGGGAATCCTGTGGCCGAGTTTCATGGTTCAAGAACGCTAACGCCACCGGTGAAGCCGCGCGTCGGGGCGACGCCATCGAGGCCCCGAAAGTCGTGCAGTCCGCCCATTCTGGATAGGGGTATCCGTCTCATTGCAGTCAATCCTCTCCGGCGCCAGTCGTGCGCAGGCATGATGCATGTCACCAACTCATTCACCGGCGGTGAAGAGCTGCTCCGCCACCCGCTGCCACACCATCAACAGGGAACGGAAACGGGGATAGGCAGGAGCGAGGGGGGAACCGTGGTGCACGCATTCATCATTCTTGTGATCGCCGCCACTCTGTAGTGGGCCGTTTCGCCGGAGCCGTGACCAGACAACGAGACGAAGATTACGTAGTGCCCCTCCTGCTCAGCAGCCTTCCTTAGAATCGAGGCCGTCGCCGCCGTGGTGTGGTCGGCGCGCATCATCAGCTGAGCGCCGTTGGTCGTCTGGACGGCGAGTTCGTCGACCACGCGGGTGTTGTTGAAGCCGCGGCAGTACCCCACGAGCACCGATGCCTGGGATGCGAAGAACTTCTTCACGGTGGCGGCCGACTTCTCAATGAGAGTGGTGTAGCCGGCCTCGGCGGCGGCGGTGTGCGAGACGTTGAAGCCCGGCTTGAAGAACGTGGCCTCTTCGAGCTGCTTGTCGCTGGCCAAGTTGGCCGCGGTGAGTCCCGCCTTCAGTGTCTTGGTCGGCGCGTCGATAGACAAGTCGCCGATCTGGTGAGAGTCGGTCATGGAGTAGAGGCGGGTGACGATGTCCTTCGCCTGGGCGACCGTGGGCGTCGAGGTGACGTCCGGCCACATCTTGGCGAGTTGGGCTGGAGCTGCGTAGAGCCCCGCTTCTGACTGGCAGAACGTGGCCAAGGCCAAACTCTTGGAAAGCGATGCACTGGCCGCTCCGGCCAACTGGGGTGCCAGTGCACCGAGGAACACGACCAGGGCTGCCAAACGTACGACTCTGTACACACTCACCCCTCATTGGCAACCGCAGACTTCTACCGTATCCGGAGACGGCACCGACGGCCAGAAGGGCTGCAGCGTGCCGACAAGGTTCGCTGATCTGCTGCTCTCGACGGCTGGTGCGTCAACGTTCGTGTCATGGGTGCAAGGTGCCGGGTGACGGCTCGATCCGCAAGTTCGAAAATGTCCACGTAGCTCGGCGCGAGAAACTCACCGCACGATTGGCGCAGGCGAGTATCTACTGCACTGAGACGGATACCCCCTCTTCTGGACAGTCCCCCTTGCACGCTCTCGAAGGCTGGGCACCGGCTCGTCTCAGTGAAAACATCTATGTTTTCCGGATTCCCGGCCAGTTCAATGCAAATAACGTCTGCCATACTGCTCTATTCATCCCGCTTCTTCTGTTGTTCACCGGGAAACTGGTTTCGTGTCGTCAGATTCATTATCGTGCTCATTGAGGGTTCCTAATCAGCAAATCTTAAGATTATGGCTATATGATTTGATTCACGGCGAAGTCAATTTCTGCTTCCGTCGCTCAGGCCGTCGGTCTGGCCAACAGTTGGAAGGAAGACCATGGGTCTGCCCGGAATGGTCATCAGTGGGATGTCGGTCGTTGTCGGGGCCATCATGTATTGGGCCATCACGGCTCAGAGCTCCGCGACGGTGCAGAGCCACGGATTCCGCCTGTCCACCGTCGGGGTGATCTTGATGATCGCCGGCGTGATCGGATTCGTAACGTCACTATTGATATTCGTGTCGTCGCGTCGCTCGCCTGCGACACCCAGCCGCACTCTGGACCGCGAGACCACCGATCAGGCGGGACACACGACTTCGCTCCACGAGCGTCAGCGCTGACGCAGGTTTGCTGTCCTGGGGCTCTTCGCATCAGGTCCACGCCGACGAACTGCCGCGGCCGGGCGTCGCACCCCGAGCCACCAACGCGGTCCGCGCAACCGTCATCAATGCAGGTCAGATTCGCGCGGCGGTCTTGATGACTACTGCTGGCATCTTTCCTCTCATCATCGGGCTCCTGACCAAGATCTCCTTCGTCTGGTCACTCGGTGTGGTTGTTGTCGTGATCGCGTTGGTGCTCTGGTCCTTCGGGGCCATCGGCCACGCAGTCAGAGGTCCAAGGCACTACCTCTAGCCGGGCCTTCCTCTCAACTCAAAGGCGGCATCGGCGACCCCACCACCGGTGCCCACGAAGGCCCCTCCGAGAGACGTCGTCCGGACCCAGTTCGACTCCCGGGCCAACACCACCAGCGGCTCGCGCGGCGTCACGGGCGAGAAGCATCGTCGCGCCCCCTCGAAGGCAGCAGCGCCAGCACGACCACGGACGCGCAAGCGGCTATCACGGCGCCAACCGAGACGGCGAATACCATTCCGTTGATGAATGACTGACGTGCCGAACGGGCGAGCTCGGCGCCGAGCGCCCCGCCTAAATGGCTCGCCACCCCGAGCGCTCCGCCGAGTGACCCGACGGTCACGTGGGCAATGGGTGGCGGAACCGTGAAGTGATCCAACAAGGCGCGCATGTCGACCTGGTACCGGGTATTGAGCAGGCTGCCGAGCACCGCCACCCCGAGCGCGCTGCCTATCTGGAGCGCGGTGCTGTTGGTCGCCGAACCGACGCCGGCCAGGTCGACCGAGACCGATCCCATGACCGATTCGGTGCACGGTGCTACTGCGAGACCGGTGCCAATGCCCAGGAGGAAGAACGCCGGCAGGACGCTCGAGTACGTGGAGTTCATGGTCACCGTCGAGAGCAGCGCGAAGCCGGCGGTGACGAGCACCATCCCTGCGAACACCACGATCTTGGTGCCGAGGTAGCGCACGAAGAAGCTCGAGAGCGCGGCCACGACCAGCAGGACGGCGGCGATCGGCGCGATGCGCAGGCCGGTTTGAAACGCGGTGTAACCGAGGCAGAACTGGAGATACTGCGTGATGAGGAACAGCCCACCCGACAGCGCGAAGAGCACGAGACCCAGACCCGCCATGGCCACCGAGAACCGGCGCGAGCGGAAGAAGGACAACTCGAGCAGCGGATGACTGGTGTGGTGCTCCCACGCCAGGAAGCCGACGATGACGAGACCCGCGCCGGCGATAGCTCCAACGATCGTCGCCGAGCCCCAGCCGCGGGTGGGAGCCTCGATGATGCCCCACAGCAGCAGGGCGATGCCGAGCAGCGAGCAGCCGGCCCCCACCACGTCGGGACGCTTGGCGGCGGCATTTCTCGAATCGGGGACCAGCCACAGACCGGCGGCGCACGCGATGACGGCAATGGGCACGTTGATGAGAAAGACAGATCCCCACCAGTAGTGCGTGAGCAGCCATCCACCCACCACGGGCCCAATGGCGAGACCAAGTCCGCTCGTGCCCGACCACAATCCGATGGCGCGCGAGCGATCCTCCGCCTCGGTGAAGACGTTGGTGAGGATCGACAGCGTGGAAGGCATGATGGCCGCGGCGCCGATACCCATGAAGGCCCGCGCCGCGATGAGCTGATCCGGGCTCGACGAGAACGCCGACGTCGCCGAGCCGGCGGCGAAGACAAGCAAGCCGCCCAGGAACACCCACTTGCGCCCCAGATGATCGCCGAGCGACCCGGCGATCAGCAGCAAGCCGGCCAGGACGATGATGTACGAGTCGACGATCCACTGCAATTGGCTCGAGCTCGCGTGCAGGGTCGTCACGATCGTCGGCAGGGCCACGTTCAAGATCGTGCCGTCGAGATTGATGATGAGCAGGGTCAGACAGAGCACACCGAGCACGGACCAGCGACGGCCTGACGACGGACCTCCGTCACCCTCGCCTGCCCCTTGGCGGGCGCGTGAGATCGCCGGACGGACCGATGGGGCGCGCATCAGGCCGTCGTCCGCTCGTCGCGACGCACCTGGCGATAGCGCTCAAAGTGATTCATTCGCGCCCCCCACGAACGGTGCAGGCCAATGAAAGCCAGCCTGTACTGGCCAAAGTAGTGCGATCAGCACCTTCGGTCCGTAGGGTAGAAGGTCACAGGTATCGGTGAGAACCCTCCCGCGGGACCGCCTTTCGAAGGACGCGCCGCCGCCGCGCCAAAGACGCTCCGTCCGGCACCCAACGCGGCGACGGCGCTCGGTAGTGTGGCTACCGTGAAACGCACGGCCTTCGGCGTGTTGGTCGCCGTGACCTACGCCTGGTGGGCAACGGGGATCGCCCCGTTCACGGCGCTCTCCTACGTGCTGGTCGCCGTACCCGTGACCGCCCTAGTGGCGTCCTACGCGGCGATGGGCGCTCTTTCACCACACCGAGGCGACATCGGACACCACTACCGTCGCTGTGCAGGTGACGCGTCGCTCAAGAACGTTGCCGCCTGGCTGGCGGTGCTCGTCGGGGCCGCGGCGCTCGAAACGGCCGGACTCGCGCTCGGGGGGCGCTCACGCAGCGTGCCGACGCTCAGCACGACGGTGGACCACCTGCTCGTGACCCACGTAGGACGATGGTTGCTGTTCGTGGCGTGGCTCTGGGTCGGCGCGACGGCCCTCCTTCGCCTCGGGCATCGCCCGCGTGACGAGGAGTCCTGAGATGCTCGCGACGATCGGCTGGACTGCGCTGCTGGGCGCCGGTGTGCTTATCGAGGTGCTGAGCCGGCTGCGCCTAACGCGCACTCCTTCGCTGGTGCGCGCCAGCGCGTTGCTGGCCACGTCACTCCCGGGTCGCGTGATTCTCATCCTCCTCTGGGCCTTCGTAGGGCTGCACCTGTTCGCGCGCTACACGATTCCAGGCGGTTGATCACTCAGTCGGCGCCGGAGTTTCCCTCGACGAGCGCTACGTAGACGTCGCACAGATTCCAGCCGGTGTGGCCCCCGACGAGCAGCTGACCAACTGCCTCGAGCGCCCGATGGCTGTCGTGATCCCTCAGTATCTGCTCCCAGTCGATCCCCACGCGCTCGGCACGCTCCTTGGTCGACTCGTCCACCCACGCCCCGGAGACTCCCGCGAGGAAATCTCGACCGTCCGACGCTCGCGCGACGAAGGCACTCATCCGTCCCAGATTCGCCAGCGGATCGGCCATTAACCACGCGAACTCCTGACAGCGTCCGCCCGATCCCGAACCCCGCACCTGAACGGTGACCTCGCCGACACCGAGCACGCACAGCGGCTCCCGACGATCCGACGCGCTTCGGATGACCTCCATCCACCGATCGCACACCGCACGCACGTCACCGTGCACGTCGCTGCCCATTTCCACGACGCGGTAGCCACGACGCCGCGCCTCGCCGCGCGCGTGTTCCATGAGCATTGCGGGCTCGGCCACGACAGCGTTCTCGTGCACGGTGGCGATCGGCGCCGCCATGGCCACGCTGCGACGACTGGCGGCGCGCAGCAGTCTGTCCCTCAGACCTACGTCGCCGAGGTTCAGTTTCGCCACCAACTTCGCCGCCTCCCCGGCATCAGGAGAGAAGTCGTAGGTCAGTCCCGACGCCACCCATTCGGCACCCGATAAGACGTTGTCGACCATGATCAAGCTGCGCGACTCCTCGGTGCGGACGCATCGAAGGATCCGACCGCCGGCAATCTGGGACGTCGCCGCACGGACCTTGTTGAGGGTCGTGATGTCGACACCCGACGCCAACGCCGCGTCCCAGACGAGCGCCAGGTCCACCAGGTCCAAGGGCGGCTCGGGCAGGGCGCACAGGCTCGAGGCTCCACCCGAAATGAGGAACAAGGTGCATCGCGCGCCCGACGCGATGTCGAGGAATGCGCGCAGGCTCCGCCCGGCGTTCAGACTGCCCACACCAGGTACCGGATGGTCGCCCACGACGACGGGCCCGGCTCGAGGCTCCCTCTCGGCGCTCTCGCGGTCGCAGATGACCAGGGCCCTCAGCACACGTGTGCCGAGCGCCAGGTCGGTGACGTCGGACATCTCCCTCGCGGCCTTGCCGATGGCCACGACGTCGACGCCAAAGTCGGCGTCGAGCATCCGGGCATTGGTCAGACGCTCCGTGATGAGTCGGCGCAGGTCCAACTCGGCCAGCCACTGCTGGCTGATCGCCTTGGCGTCAGTGACGAGATCGGAGACCATGGGCACCTTCCATCGTTGACAGCACTCACTGCCGACGACAGAAGTCTGACCGAAAGCGCACCCGGAGCGGCGACGGACGCTCCTCGAAGGCCGAAACTGCGCGGCCGTCGCCGGTCCCGTCGCCGAAGACGCCGTCGGCGGGCGCCGCGGCCCGAACCGGTCTAGCATCGCACCGACCGGTCGCTGCCAGTATCGACCGTCATGGTCGCCTATTGACCAGGAGAGAATCCTTGAGCACGCGTAGTGAGATCCAGTTCTCGGATGACCGCGCCGAGGTGATCAGGGCCATCGAGTCGATCCAGTCCGGACGAGGTTGGTGCAACGTGGTGCCGGAGGTGGTGGGCGAGGTACCCGACGTCGCGATGAACAGCTTCGGACTCTGGTTGAACAAGGGCGTCACCGTCGCAACGTTCGTGACCTACGCGCCACGCCAGGACGTGGCCCAGCCCTCCACCATCGGCGTGCTGCACACGAGGGGCCGTCTGGGCAGCGAGAAGGTCTCGTCGCTGCTGGGTGACGCGCACTTCAAGGTGAGCCAGGACCACAATCAGCGGGGGCTACTGCTCGAGGTCCCGACCGATGCCCCAGCGGCACAGGTGCTGGACGTGATGTGCTCGCTGACTCGGGCTCTGTGCGACTACGACCAGACCGGGCGCTGGCGCATGGACCTCTTCGTTCGCTGACATCGTCACCCACTCGAGGTCGAGCGGTCGACGAACGCGCGAGGCCCAGCGATGAGGCGGCCGAGGCGGACGTCCGGAAGCCTGCTCGACGACGTTGGCCGTTCCGCACGCGAGGACCTCCTGAAACGTCCCGGCCGGCTCCCTCAAGTCGTGGCGCATCGCCAGCGTGGCGTTCGCACCAACTGCTCGGTCCGCGCCTAGGGTGACCAAGCCTTCCCGCGACCTTCCTCCATCAATCTGGTGAGGCGACGCTGACAGACCTACCCACTTCTCGTCGGAATTCTCCCTTCGGCATACTTGAACCTGGTCGATGGAGCCCTTCGACGACTGGCCAGGATGCGGCGGTTGAGTTCCAGGTAGTGCTCGGACCACAAGATTTGCACGACGATTGGAGTTGAAGTAACCGCTCCCAGCTTGTGTTTTGGACGGTGAATGGGTCCAATGTCCGCCGCATCGGACGTGACGGAGCATTGGCGACAGTACTTAGTAAGGTGCTGTCTACGAAGATCTGTACAAAACTCTAAGAGGGGACTTTCAAGATGAAACGATTCGTGTCGAGTATTGCCGCAGTGGCGTTGTTGTTGGGTGGCGTGGCGTTGGGTGGCGTGGCCACTGCCGCAGCCGCGGCGGCACCCACCATAACCATCACTCCCAACACGGGACTGATCAACGGCCAAAAGGTCGTCATCACCGGATCTGGATTCACGCCGGGAGCGTCATTGGCCGCGGTTGAGTGCATCATCACGGCGACCAATACGACCGGCTGTTCCATCAGTTCACCAGTTCTAATAACGATAAACGCTGACGGAACCTTGCCGTCAACCAACTTCTACGTGCAAACGGGAACGATTGGCAACGGGACATGTGGCACTTCGTCGGCTGACGCGATGTGCGCGATCGCCGTCGGAACGACCACCGGCACCGTGGAAGCCGATGGGCCAATCACCTTCGTGTCGGGCCCATCACTGACGGTGACTCCCAGCACGGGACTGACGAACAGCCAAAAGGTCGTCCTCACGGGATCTGGATTCACGCCGGGAGCGTCATTGGCCGCGGTTCAGTGCATCGCCGCGGCGACCAGTGCGGCCGGCTGCACCACTTCACCGGTTCTGATCACGGCGAACGCTGACGGGACCTTGCCGTCCACGTCATTCACGGTCGTCACCGGCGCCGTCGGTACCGGAACATGCGGCACTTCGACGGCTGACGCAAAGTGCGCGATCGCCGTCGCTACGACCACCGGCACGCCAGAAGCCAATGCGTCCATCACCTTCGCGGTGGCGTCGGCGACCGCACCGTCACTTACGGTGACTCCCAGCACGGGACTGAAGAACGGGCAGGCCGTGGCAGTAACGGGCGCCGGATTCACTCCCAGCGATTCGGTCTACATCATCGAGTGCCTCACTACTGCCACCAGCTCCGCGGGCTGCAACGTCGCGGGCGCCACGCCCGCCAAGGTGAACGCCGACGGCACCTTGCCGTCCACGTCATTCACGGTCGCCACCGGCGCCGTGGGTACCGGAACATGCGGCACCTCGACCTCCAACTTGAGCAGTTGCGCGATCACGGTCGCAAACGCGACCGGCGGTGATGCGGGCGCCGCGCCAATCACCTTTGCGTCCCTAACCGTAGCGAGGTCATTCGTGGTCAAGCCGCAGACGAGACTGAGGAACGGTGAACTGGTGAAGGTATCGGGTGTTGGCTTTACCGCAAACGATCACGTCTACATCGTCGAGTGCCTCGCCGGTGCGACCAGCGCGGCGAAGTGCGACCTTAAGACCTTGAAGGCCGCCACCATCAGCGCCACTGGCGTGCTTCGTGCGACGAACTTCAAGGTAGTCACCGGCAAGATCGGAACCGGAAAGTGCGGCACGAAGAAGTCGAACCTGAACAGCTGCGCCATCAGTGTCGCCAACGCGTCCAAGGGTGACTCCAAGGCAACTCGAATCACGTTCGCGATGCCGAAGAAGTAGTCGACTGAGCCAACGATCGATTGCCAATAGCCATTTCGCAGTGGCCGATGCCCGCACCAGTGATGGTGAGGGCATCGGCCACTGCGAAATGAGCCGTTCGATTCGAACAATGGACCGAACGGCTTGACCTTGTTCGCCAGACACGGGCAAGCGGCTTTCCTGCGAGCCGTCGTGTTGGTCACGTACCGCATTTCAAGAGCGACCGGTGATGCCTGGACGAGCGAAGCGTGGCGGCGTCGACGGTCGTGGCTCCTCGATCCACTTGCCGACGTCGGTGCGAGCACGCTTCTTCGCGGGCCACACGCGTCGGCAGTGGAGTTCGTTCTCCAAGGCGACGACGAACGACCCGGCCATCGCGTTGTCCCGGCACACGTCGGCGCAGCCCCTCGAGCGGGCCAGTCCCTTGTCCTTGGCCAGCGTGGCAATCCGTTCCGAGGCGACTTGCGTGCCCCTCTCGTTGTGAAAGATGGTCTGCTCGGACAACTCGCCACGTAGCTTGACCGGCATTCGAAGGACGTCTTCCACGAGGTCGGCGCCAGAACTTCTAGGGGGCCTTGACCTTCGGGGGAACCATCGAAGTTAACATCGGTGCCTGTGCCCAGGCCACCTCGTCAGTTTCGACCTCTCATGATCGTGGGCTGCACGTCCTCGGCTGGCAAGAGCCTGGTGGTTACGGCGCTGTGCCGTTGGTTCGAGCGTCAAGGCGTGGACGTGGCGCCGTTCAAAGCGCAGAATATGTCCAACAACGCTCGAGTGGTCCAGGGCGGCGAAATAGGACTCGCGCAGTGGCTGCAGTCGCTCGCTGCGAGGAAGGAGCCGACGACTGAGATGAACCCGGTCCTCTTGAAGCCCGAGGCCGATACTCGCAGTCAGGTTGTTGTCAACGGTCAAGTGCGGCACGATCTGACGGCAATGGCGTGGCAGGATCGCGGCGATTCCCTCTGGGCTCCGATGCACGAGGCATTTGATTCATTAGTGAAGAAGCACGAGCTGATTGTGATCGAGGGTGCCGGCAGTCCCGCAGAGATCAATCTTCAAGACCTTGTCAACAACCGGATGATGGAACATGCGGATGCATCAGCACTCCTGGTTGCGGACATCGACAGGGGTGGTGCTTTCGCCCATCTGTACGGAACCTGGTCGCTGGTCCCCGAGTCAACACGTTCCCGAATGGGCGCTTACATGTTGAACAAGTTCCGCGGTGACGCCGCGCTGCTAGAGCCAGGTCCTTCCATGTTGCATGAAATGACCGGCATGCAACTTGCGGGCGTGCTGCCAATGCTTCGCCACTGCCTCCCGGATGAAGAAGGGGCAACCATAAGAGAAACGCCGTACCAAGGCAATGCCGTGGTGGGAATTGTTCGCTATCCGTTCTCGTCAAACCTGGACGAGTTCCATTTGCTGCCGTACGCCACGAAAGTGCGCTGGGTAAGTGAAGCGTCGGATGTGGTTGGCTGCGATCTCGTCATTCTTCCTGGTTCAAAGCACGTTGCTGCCGACCTAGCGTGGCTGCGTTCCCGGGGACTGGACGACGCTCTCTCAAGGAGAGCCGCCGATGGGGGGCGCATCATTGGCATTTGCGGCGGTTGCATGATGCTGGGAGAAGAAGTACTTGACGACGAAGGGGTTGAAGGTGCGACCTCTGGACTTGGGCTACTGCCCATGAAGACGATCATTGATCCGGTGAAGATCACAAGGTGCAGTGAGATTCAGATTCCGAAACTCCCCGGGGGTTTCAGTGAGCTGAGCGGAATTGCAACCTCAGGCTACGAAATCCGCAATGGTCGAGTTATCGACGAAGGGTGCAGACTCGGCCCACAATTCTGGGGAAGAGATTCAATCGTCGCTACCACTGTCCACGGATTGCTAGAAGACCCGACAGTCCTGGAGGCACTCTTTGGGACGCGACCGGACTTGATCCTTGACCAGACGTTTGATGAACTAGCTGACGCGATCGAAGAGAATCTCGACACTGGACTCTTGTGGGAGATGGTGAGCAGCCGAATCTAGAGGCCTTCGACTCCGTTGCGCCACTGCTTTGTCATAGTTCGGAGGCGCTATTCTCGCG
>Ga0224555_1000624_pt1 | contig 54443 bp, 31 predicted proteins | sample 714S23034metaG_FD_180687 | JGI IMG/M metagenome (GOLD analysis project Ga0224555, IMG submission 180687) | Peat soil microbial communities from Stordalen Mire, Sweden - 717 S2 30-34 | ecosystem: Environmental > Terrestrial > Soil > Wetlands > Peat | place: Sweden: Norrbotten County, Stordalen... | reverse complement strand
ATTCCTGTTTTTTGATGGTCTCCGGCTCACAGGCTGCCGTGACGGCCATCACGAATTCCCCTGCCATCCGGCTCGTAGAGTTCATTACAAAGAGAGATTGCCGTGAACGGCGGCGCTTTGACCTGCGGCAATTTGCGCGCCGCGGCGAGGAGCCGTGTCGAAACATTCTCTCAGGGGCGGAAATCACTCGGCCCCGGAAAGTTCGGCGGACAGGACAACTGATGAGCACACCGATCGAAGCAACGACAGTGAAGGCTGCGGCTCCCAAGGGCGATATGATCTCGACCTTGGCGAATAAATGGAAGAGCAAGCCGGGCAGTTTGATCATGGCGCTTCACGAACTACAGGTCAAGGTAGGTTTCGTGCAGCGCGAGTCGGCCATGCGGCTGGGCCACGAGATGGGCGTCCCACTGGCGCAAATCTACGAGGTTGTAACGTTTTACAACTATTTCAAGACCGAGGCGCCGGGCAAGTACATCATCTCTGTCTGCCTGGGCACCGCTTGCCACCTGAAGGGCGCGGGCGGCGTACTGGCCAGCCTGTCGGCGGAACTGAAGGTTCCCGAGGGCCACAGCACACCGGACAAGGAGTATCACCTGCAGGCGGTTCGCTGCCTGGGCTGCTGCGGTCTGGCTCCGTGCGTATCGGTCAACAACAAGGTGTACGCCAAGCTGAAGCCCGAAGATGGGCGCCATGTGATCGAGTGCATCCAGATTGACAAGCCCATGATCGATATCGAGCAGGAATCGGTCACCGACTAACTCCCGTCCGCGGGACTTTTTCCAAACGAAACCACAGGAAGATTATGAAACCTGAAGAACTTGAAGTAAAAGCAGCTGCGCAAATCGCCAAGCAGCAGGCTTTCGATGTGCGCTTGTTTACGTGTTCGAGCAGAGGCTGTCAATCGGCCGACGCCTTGGGAGTCATCACCGCGTTGAAGGCGGAGATCAAGGCCAAACAGCTCGACGCCAAGGTGCAAGTCAGTGGCAGTGGATGCCTGGGGCTTTGCGGCCGTGGCCCACTGATCCTCATGAAATCCAAGACGCAGAAGGACGTGATGTTCTGCGATATGACGGCGGCTCTGGCGCCGAAGATTGTCACCCAGGTAGTGGTGCCGATGCTGAGCGGCTCGAAGATCGAGCAGCCGGGCGGTGATCTGGCCACGAAGACGCTGGATCTGAACGATCCGTTCTTCGCCCTGCAGGAATTCGTGGTTCTGTGCAACAACGGCAAAATGGACCCGGAGAAGCTGGACGAATACATTGCCTGCGGCGGCTACACGGGCCTGCGCAAGGCACTGGGGATGAGCGCCGAGGATATCTGCAAGGAGATTCTGGCCTCTGGACTGCGCGGCCGCGGCGGCGCAGGCTTCCCGACGGGCCGCAAGTGGGAGCTGACGCGCAAGGTTGAAGGTGATGTGAAGTACATCATCTGCAACGGTGACGAGGGCGACCCCGGCGCGTTCATGGATGGATCGACGCTGGAAGGCGATCCGCACACGGTCATCGAGGGCATGCTGATTGGGGCCCGCGCGATCAACGCGACCCACGGCGTCTTCTACATCCGCGCCGAGTATCCGCTGGCGGTGGAGCGCATCGAGAAGGCTCTGCGGCAGGCGCGCGCGGCCGGCCTGGTGGGCAAGAACATTCTTGACTCGGGCTGGAACTTCGACTTCGAGCTTCGTCTCGGCGCCGGCGCCTTCGTCTGCGGCGAGGAGACGGCTCTGATCGCCTCGATCGAGGGCAAGCGCGGCACGCCGCGTCCCCGTCCGCCCTTCCCGGCGGTCAAGGGATTGTTTGACAAGCCCAGCTGCATCAACAACGTGGAGACCTTTGCCAACGTGACGCGCATCCTGCAGCACGACGCGGCATGGTACGCTGCGCGGGGCACGGCCGAGTCCAAGGGAACCAAGCTGTTCGCACTGACCGGCAAGAGCAAGAACAATGGCCTGGTCGAGGTGCCGATGGGCATGACGCTGCGCACGATCGTCGATCTGGTGGGCGGCGGCACGGGCACCGATCACAAGGTCAAAGCCATTCAGACGGGCGGACCCTCGGGCGGCATGATTCCGGTGCATCTATTTGACACGCCGGTCAGCTACGAGCATTTGAAGAAGCTGGGGTCCATCATGGGCTCGGGCGGCATGATCGTCATCGATGATCACGACAGCGTGGTCGAGTTGGCCCGGTTCTACCTGGACTTCTGCGTCGATGAGTCCTGTGGCAAATGCGCTCCCTGCCGTATCGGCGGCAAGCAGATGCTGACTCTGCTGGATCGCTTCGTCGCGGGCAAGGGAACGGAAGAGGACATCAAGACGATCCGCCGGATCGCCAAGGCGATGCAATTGGCCTCGCTGTGCGCATTGGGCCAGACCGCGCCCAATCCGGTGCTCTCCGCCATTCATCACTTTGAACCGGAATTCCGCGCGCGGATGCAGTCGCCTGCGGCCAAACAAGCCTGACCACTACGGATCGAGAAGAATCTGCCATGAGCCATACTATTCACGCTACGATCAACGGGCTGCCCGTTGAAGCCGCCAAAGGCACCACCATTCTTGATGCCGCGCGGCAGGTAAATGTGCGTATTCCCACGCTGTGCAAGCATCCCGACCTGGATGCGACCGCGGCCTGCGGAATCTGCATCGTGCAGGTAAAAAACAGCGGTAAAATGCTGCGCGCCTGTTGCACGGCCATCGAAGACAAGATGGACATCCTCACCGAAACGCCGGAGATCGTTGAAGTCCGCCGCTCGGTGCTCGAACTCACCCTCTCACGCCACCCCAACGAGTGCCTGACCTGCCTGCGCAGCCACAACTGCGAACTGCAGACCCTGGCGGCCGACTTCGGTCTGACGGCCACGGTGCTGGACAGCGTCATTCCCGACACGCCCTTGGACGACTCGACGAAAGCCGTCGTCCTTGACGATCGCAAGTGCATCAGCTGCGGGCGCTGCATCCAGGTCTGCCAGCAGGTGCAGGATGTCTGGGCGCTCAGCTTCCTCAACCGCGGTTTCAAAACACAGATCGCCGCCGCCGGCGGGATTCCGCTGGCCGACTCGCCCTGCATACGCTGCGGCCAGTGCTCGGCGCATTGCCCGACGGGCGCCATCACCGAGTACGACGAGGGGCAGGACGTGTGGGCCAAGCTGCAGGACCCGGATGTCTTCTGCGCCGTGCAGATCGCTCCAGCGGTTCGCGTGGCTATCGGCGAGGCCTTCGGCTTCCCGATTGGCGCCAATCTTACCGGCAAGCTCTACGCGGCCTTCCGCCGCATGGGCTTCAAGGCGGTCTTCGACACCAACTTCGCCGCCGATCTGACCATCATCGAAGAGGCGACGGAATTCGTGAAGCGCCTCACCACCGGCTCGGGACATTTGCCGATGGTCACCAGCTGCTGCCCTGGCTGGGTGGACTTCATGGAGAAGTTCCATAGCGACATGATGGACCACTTCTCGACCTGCAAGTCGCCGCACGAGATGCTGGGCGCCATGGCCAAGACCTACTACGCGGAGAAGGCGGGAGTTGATCCGGCCAAGATGTACATGGTCTCGATCATGCCCTGCACGGCCAAGAAGTTCGAGATTCAGCGCTGCAAGGAGATGTCCTCGTCCGGTTTCCAGGATGTGGATATCTCGCTGACCACGCGCGAGCTGGCCCGCATGATCAAGCAGTCGGGCATCGACTTCGAGACCATTCCCGATGAGCAGCCGGATTGCATTCTGGGCGCTTACACGGGTGCTGCAACCATCTTCGGCGCCACCGGCGGCGTGATGGAAGCGGCGCTGCGCACGGCCTACTTCTACGTGACCGGCGAGGAAGCTCCCGCGCTGGACTTCTACGCCACGCGTGGTCTGAAGGGCGTCAAGGAAGCCGCCATTAATGTAGCTGGCACGGAAGTGCGCATCGCTGTAGCTCACGGTTTGTCCAACGTGGAGCAGGTGCTGGATAAGATCCGTGCAGCCGAGGCCTCGGGCGGGGAACTGCCTTATCACTTCATCGAAGTGATGGCCTGCCCCGGCGGTTGCGTGGCCGGCGGCGGACAGCCCTACGGCGTGACTGACGAACTGCGCACCAAGCGGGCCGCCGGTCTCTACGACGAGGATCACTCCGGACTGTGGCGCTGCTCTCACAACAACCCGTACATCAAGCAGCTCTACACGGAGTTCCTGGGTGAGCCACTCGGCCACAAGTCCCACGATCTGCTCCACACCACCTACACGCCCCGGCCCGAATACAAGCGGTAGCCTTCAGCTGTCCGCAGGTAATTCAACCGGAAACAGCAATTCCATCGACCCTCTGCCCCACCGGGCGGAGGGTCGATGGCGTTAAAGGACAAAAGTGCGCCGCGCCAGCACCCCCCCCTCCTCACACTGAAGATCTGATGGCGTTCCATTCGCTACGCAAGCCAAGACTTGCCTTCTGCTGCTATAAACTAGGCATAACCAGTGGAATTGGCACTCCCCGAAAAGCTCCACGGTAATCTCACGCACTGGGTTTTTCTTCCGATAAGAGAAGTGCGGAGACAATGCGGCAGACTCTATTGAGGACCATACGGCGGTTGTAAGCGCGGATGCTCAATGGGGGACTGACTGGCAGCTTTCACCCGTTTGCGTAGCAAATCAGCATTGAGAAATTGGCTGTCTCCAGCTAAATCGAGCTGTTGCAGGCAACGTGGGGCCAGACGACAAGATGCTACAAACAGCGTTGGAGATGAACGAAACGGATTGTGAGCGGGAAAAGGCGCGGCAGGCTGCGCTCTATTCGGTTGAGATTCTCGATACTCCTCCCGAGCCCGCTTACGACACCATTACCCGGCTGGCTGCCGAGTATCTTCACGCTGATTCGGCCAACATCTGCTTTGCCGACGAGAGCAGGATCTGGATGAAGTCCTGCTGGGGGCAAGTTGTACGCGAACTGCCGCGAAAGCACTCTATTTTTGATCTGGTGCTGGTGAAAAACGCTCCGCTCACGATCCCGGACATCTTCAACCATTCTTTTTGCCATCAGCTATCGCCGCGCTTCAAACATCTTGGCATGGCTTCTTTTGCCAGCGTTCCGGTGCGTTCCTCCGAGGGGCAGATTCTGGGGCTATTGAACATTTTTTTCCGCAAGCCGGGCCCGGAGATGCCGCCGAATACGATTCGGACCCTGGAAAGCCTGGCGGAGATGGTTTCCAGCCAACTGGAACTGCGCAAGCTGCGCAATACCTTGAACGGAAACGTGAATGGGGCGCAGCACGCCCGCATGATCGAGCCGGCTTATGGAGACTGGCCGTGCCAGGGCGACCTGCGCGAGGCTCTTGAGCAAGGCCAATTCGTGCTCTATTACCAGCCGCAGATTGATCTTGTCACGCGCAGGATTGCGGGCCTTGAAGCTCTGATTCGCTGGGTTCACCCGGAGCGGGGATTAATCGCCCCCATGGACTTCATTCCGCTGGCTGAAGAGTCGGGGCTGATCCTGCCGATCGGCGACTGGGGGCTGGCCGAGGCCTGCAGCCAGATTCAGAAGTGGTGCCAGGAGGATATTCGCTACGGCTCACTGCGGGTCTGCGTGAATCTGTCCGCCCGTCAGTTCTCGCGCAAAGGGCTGGCAGACCACGTCGAGGCCCTGCTGATGCAATTTGGCATCTCCAGCCGTCAGCTTGGCCTGGAGATGACCGAGTCCAGCCTCATCCCCAATATGAGCACCGCTCTCGAAGTTCTGGGCAGCCTGCGCCGGCTCGGCGTCTCGCTGCTGATGGACGACTTTGGCACCGGGTACAGCTCCCTCAATCACCTCCATTCCTTTCCCTTCGACGTGCTCAAGATCGACCGCTCCTTTGTGGGCCGCATGACCGAGGGCGAGCAACCGCTGCAAATTGTGCGCACCATCATCGAACTGGCTCGCGTGATGGGCATGGACGTGGTGGCCGAGGGGATCGAAACGCGTGAGCAATATCGCCAGTTGCGCGAGATGCACTGCCGCTACGGGCAAGGCTACCTGTTCGCCCGCCCCATGACGGCCGAAGCAGTCACCCAACTGTTAAGGCTGCCCGGCCGCGTGCTGCCTGATCCTGAACTCTCCCAATTCGCTTGCCTCTGAGTCTTTTGGAGACAGTATCTCCATTTGCGGAGCTGAGATTCTTCATGGGGGCGGCGCGCCCGCGAGTTCTATTAAAGGACAAGCAGCCGGCTTGTGCCCTTTTGGAAACGTCCGAAGCTTTTACATGGGAAATAGCTCACGCTGGAGGCCCCGCCGCACGGTATTCTCCATGCCATGCAGCAAGCAACCGCATCCACGCCCTCCCCCAACTCCCCCGCCTCTTCTGAGCTCTCCAGCTTTGCGGGTTTACTGGCCGCCCTGGCCGCGCCTGAGCAAAACTCCGGGGCCCCCGTCGACGGGTCTTCGTCGACGGGGTGGAACTCCGGGGCTTTCGGCGAAGAGTCTGTGCCGGCAGAAAGAAAAGCCGCGCCTGCATGGAACGATGATGGCCTTGCCGATGACGTAGCGACGCTCAGCTATGAGCGCGCTCTGCGCACGCACGCGCGCTACTGCGCCTCCGCGCCCATTGATGAGTCGCTCACCCAGGCTGCCGATGCAGAGCCAATCAGACTGGAGAAGCTTTTGTCAGAGGCCGGGGCTACGGCTCCACAAGCGGAGGCTCGGCCTGCCGCCAAGCTGAAGCCCAGTGAAAACCTGGATTGGGCCGCAAAATCTTCCCCGGAGTCCGACCGCCCGCAAACCACACCTGGCGAGCGAAATCTGAAGGAGGCCAGCGTCACCATCCGCATGAGCAAGGCGGAGTGTGCGCAACTGCACCGGCGCGCCGCCGAGGCCGGGCTGACGGTTTCGGCCTACCTGCGCTCCTGCACCTTCGAGGCCGAGTCGCTGCGAGAGATGGTCAGGGAGACTCTCGCCCAGTTGCGTTCGGCCACCACCGAAGCCAAACCGGCCAACTCCGACCCGGCCAAGTGCAAGTCTGCCGTCCCTGAGCCAGCCAAGCTCCAGCCTGCTCGGCCCTCGTGGTTTCGCCAAGCAGTTGGCTGGCTGAGCGGCCTTTCTATCCCCTGGCAGGGCAGCCGGCGCGTGGCCCGCGCTTGACGGCTCGTCCGGCTTACTCGACTTCCAGCATCAGGCACTTGAGGTACTCGGTCTCGGGCAGGTTCAGCACGACAGGATGATCCAGGGCGGCTCCGCGCCGCTCGAGCAGCCGGACACGCCGGTGGGCATCGGCGGCAGCCGCGGCCACGCTGGCCTCCAGTTCAGCCCAGCCAACGTGATGCGAACAGGAACAGGTCACCAGCAGGCCGCCGGGCCGCATCATTTTAAGGGCTCTCAAGTTCAGCTCCTTGTAGCCGCGCAAGGCGCCCTCGACGGCGCGCTGGCTCTTGGCGAAGGCGGGCGGATCGAGCACGATCACGTCGAATTGCTCGCCCGCCTCCGACCAGCCGCGCAGAATCTCGAAGGCGTCGCCCTCGACCCAATCCACCTGTGCAGTGAGCTGGGAGCGGTTTGCCTCCACGTTTCGCTCCGCCACTTCGAGCGAGGCGCGGGAGGAGTCGATGCCGGTGACCTGGGCGCAGACCTGGGCCAGGTGCAGGGCAAAACCGCCCTGGTAGCAGCAGACGTCGAGCGCGCGGCCGCCCCCGTCGCGGCTCTCTGTGCCCGATCTGGCCGCGCCCAGCTTCCGCGCCCACTCCGCGGAGGCTGCGTAGTTGGCCCGTTGGTCAAGAAATGCGCCGGTCTTTTGCCCGGAGTTGGCGTCGTAGTGAAAGGTGAGGCCGTTGAGCAGGAATTCCGTGCTGGCCGTCAGGACAGAGGCGTTTTCGGCGAAAAGAGGCAGGGGACTTGGCGCCGCCAAGCCCTCCAGCTCGCGCATTCTCGGGTCGGGCCGCTCTAAAATCACCGCCGGAGCCAGTTCCTCGCGCAGCACGCGCACACAGGTTTCGCGCACCGCGGCCGAATCCAGCCCCTTGGCCAGCAACTGAACGATCACCAGCTCGCCGTACTGATCGACGACCAGGCCGGGCAGCTCGTCGGCCTCGCTGAAGCAGAGCCGGCAGGCGTTGGTGCGCTCGTCGAGCAAGGGCTTGCGCCGCCGGATCGCCGCGCGCAGCCGGTTTTCGAGCAGTTGGAGCCAGGCGGCCTCGTCGACGGCCTCGCGCGAGACCATCCTGAGCGCAATCTGCGAACTGGGGCTATAGAGCGCGGTTCCCAAAAGCAGCCCACGGCTATCGGCCACGGGCAGCAGGGCGGGAGGGTCGCCCGCGGGCAATTCGACAGATTCGATGTCGGAGGCGTAGACCCACAGGTGGCCGGAACGCAGCCGGTCGGCGGCGCGGCGGCTGATTTTGGCGCCGGGAACCCTGGTTTCGGTGGCAGAGGATGGGGAGACGGGAGCTCTGAAAACCTTGGTGCTGGCGGCTCGGGTTTTTGGACCCCTGGTTTCGGGGGGGCGGTTTCCGTGGGCCTGAGAGCCGGGAAGTTGCGCTTTGGGAAGGGCGCGATTCGCCTCGGCGGCCTTGCCTGCAGTACGCGCAGTTGGCCGGGAATCCTGTCCATCCTGCTGCCGCGCGGGGCGAGGTTTCTCGTGAATCCGTTCATAAGGCGACGCAGGCCGGGCGGTTTTAGCGGCTTTGGGGGTCATGGCGGGTTTGGCGGTGCGCGGCTTGGTCATAAGCTCCCTTGGTCTGGTTCATCTAAGAACAAAACCAGAGTTACTGTGTCCGTTTGAGTTTCGTGCGCGTTGAGTTTCATGCACGGCCGCCGTTTCCGGGCGATTGCGTCTACTTGAAGGCCGCGGTTTCGGGATTCATCTGATTCTGCCGTAACCCCATCCTACCAAGAATCGAATTCGGCCATCGGCTCCTGGGAAGCCAAGGTTGAAGGGCAATCGCGTGAAAGTTTACGCGCCTGCCCTAAAAAGTTCTGAGCTTGCTCCAGATTAGTCCCAGTTCATGCGCCAGCCCTACCGCTTGCCCTAACTAGCCCTACCGCTTGCCCTAAACTGTACTGTCCTATTGAGTCTTCCACACGCCGCAAACTCAGCCGGCCTATAATAAAGCATGGCGACTGTCCGGCAGTCCATTCCGGAAGAGGTTCCCGGCGCGTCCCCGGCTACTACGGAGAAGGCGGAGCTAGCGGTGCGCGATTCCGGCCAGCCCGTCACCGAGCCGCCCGCTGGAAGCCAACCCGTTGCCGCCCAGTCTAGCAGCGGTCGGCCCGTCACCGAAGAGTCCGTTACCGGCCAGCCCATCAACGGTCGGCCCGCCACCGACCGGGCTACTCTTGACCAGCGGATCGAGGCTCTCATCGGCCGCGTCCACGCCAATCGTCCCACGGAAGACATTACTCTGATTCGCAGGGCCTGGGAGTTCTGCGCCAGCCACCATGAGGGGCAGTTGCGGGCCTCGGGCGAGCCTTACATCATCCATCCGCTGGAGGTGGCCGAGGTGCTGGCGGAGATGAAGATGGACTCGACAGCTATCGCCGCGGGCCTCTTACACGACTCTGTCGAGGACACGCCCGCCACCAACGAAGAGATTGCCGCCAGATTCGGCGACCAGGTGGCCCACATCGTCGAGGGCGTCACCAATATCGACAAGATCCAGTTCGCCAATCGCGAGGACCGCCAGGCCGAAAACGTGCGCAAGATGCTGCTGGCCATGGTCTCGGATGTGAGGGTGGTGCTGATCAAGCTGGCCGACCGGCTGAACAATATGCGCACCCTGGAGTACCTGAAGCCCGACCGCCAGGAGGCCATCGCGCGCGAGACGCTGGACATCTACGCCCCCCTGGCTCACCGGCTGGGCATGGGCAAGGTGCGCGGCGAGCTCGAGGATCTGGCCTTCCGCTACACCGATCCGGTCAGCTACGAGCAGGTGGCGGAAGCCCTGGAAGCCCGCCGCGCCGAGGGTGAGCAGTTGCTGCGCAGCGTGGAGGATACGCTGGTCGAGCAGTTGCGCGAAAACGGCATCGAGGCCCGCGTCGAATGGCGCATCAAGCGGCTCTACTCTATCTTCCAAAAGTTGCAGCGCACCAAGGTCTCCTTCGACCAGGTTTACGACCTGCTGGCCATCCGCGTTATCACCCAGGACGTGGCCGCTTGCTACGCCGTCTTCGGGATGATCCACACCTTGTGGCGCCCGGTGCCCGGCCGCATCAAGGACTTCATCGCCATGCCGCGCGCCAACCACTACCAGTCGCTGCACACCACGGTGATGAGCCCCAGCGGCCACCAGTTCGAGGTGCAGATCCGCACTGAGGAGATGCACCGCATTGCCGAGGAGGGCATCGCCGCCCACTGGAAGTACAAGGCCGGCGGAGGCGTGGTGACGGCCCGCGACGAGGAGCGGCTGAACTGGATCAGGCAACTGGTCGAGTGGCAGAAGGAGATGACCGACCCCAACGAGTTCCTCTCCAGCCTGAAGATGGACCTCTACCCCGACGAGGTCTACACCTTCACGCCCAAGGGGAAGGTGGTGGTGGTTCCGGCCGACGGCACGCCGGTCGACTTTGCCTACACCGTCCACACCGAGGTGGGCCACACCTGCGTGGGCGCCAGGGTCAATGGCCGCATGGCTCCCCTGCGCACCAAGCTGCGGACTGGGGATATTGTCGAAATTGTCACCCAGAAGGACCACAAGCCGAGCCGCGACTGGCTGACCTTCGTCAAAAGCCCGCGTGCCCGCAACAAGATCAAGCACTGGCTCAATGAAGACCGCCGCCGCAGCGCGGTCGAGATCGGGCGCAAGCTGCTGGAGCGCGAGGCCAAAAAGTTCAAGGTTTCGCTCAACCTGATCGGCGACCAGGACCTGGGCCGCCTCGCCAACGAATATGGCGTGGCCACGGCCGCCGACTTGCTGGCCACAATAGGCCAGGGCAAGCACTCCGCCCGCCAGGTGCTCAACAAGCTCGCTCCCGGCTGTACAAGCCAGCCCGATGCCGAGCCCGCTTTGGAGGCCAAGCCCGGCGGTGCGGCGGCCATGTCGGACGCGGTGCGCAAGCTGCACCTGACGGGCTCGGATTCGCTCCAGGTCGAGGGCCAGAACGACCTGCTGGTCTATCGCGCGCGCTGTTGCAACCCCATTCGCGGCGAGGAGATTGTCGGCTACGTCACCCGCGGCAAGGGCGTGGCCGTCCATGCGCGCAGTTGTCCCAACGTGCAGAACCTGCTCTACGAAAGCGACCGCCGCATCAATGTCGAGTGGGCCCACCTGGACAGCCGTGCTGCCGGCCGGCCGCCGCGCTACCCGGTCAAGATTACCGTCATCTGCGACGACCGCACCGGCATTCTGAAGGAGTTGATCGCCGTCATCTCCGACGACAACAACAACATCAGCGGCGTCGATATTCGCCACGACGAGAACGGCGAGGCCATCATCGAGGTGGTCGCTGAGGCCGAGGACGTTGGCCACCTCAACCGCATGGTCCTCGGCCTGCGCCGCGTGGCCGGGGTCCGCGCGGTGCAGAGGGCGCAAACGCTGTAAAGCGGGCTCTTTGCAGATTTTGTGGTGGAATGGGGGCTTGCCGGGGGTCGGCGCGGCTCGGCCCTCAGTCCGGAGTCTCCCCGGTTTTTGTTACTGTTGCAGGGTTTTTGCCCCGCATCGCTGTTGTGCGTAAGTCTGCGCCTCCCGAGTGCGTCTAGATTAGGAAATATTGTTCGCCACGGATGGTTTTCGCACGGCGCCTGATGGGCGGTTTTTTCATTCCTTCATCCGGTTTCAGGTTTTTGGTTGGCTGTATCGTGTGGCCAGTTTACAAAGATAAGAACCGAGGCTGGAATTTTCCCCATTTGAGAAAAGATTTCTGCTCGTTTTGAGCGAAAATAGCGCTAGGCACTGTCTCAAAATCGGACAATGGATTATTGTTCTTTCGCATCCAAACCCGCGACGAGCGGCGGCGAAGAGTTTTGGGCGATAGGGCATTTTCCGGATTCTTGATCCGGCCCCATTGGAATGCGACACCGGTTCCCACCCTAGCCGCAAAAGTTGCAAGAAGCAGGTTCTTCGACTTCGCTGCGCTTCGCTCAGAATGACAAGCGAGGGTGGGGTACCCAAATTTGTTTGATTCGTTCAGGGCCGGATCAATGATGCTGAGCAAAGCCGCAACCCAGGGGTGGATGTTCTGAGGTAGAATTCGTCCATAGTCTAAAGCAGAATTCGCCCGGTGTGAGCTTGGCGAGGCCACGGGATTCGGAAAAACGCCTTCATCTTCGGTTGGAAGTACAACTTTTGCGCTTTCGGGGGTTTTCCTCCGAAGGAAGGGTCCGGGAAAATCATCATGCGTCCTCTGAGCTGGCTCTCGTTTTGTGTCTTGACCGGTGCGTTGCTTTGTTCGGCGGCCCTGCTTGGCAGCCCAGAGTTGCAGGCTCAGAGCTCGAGGATTGCCCCGCGGATTACCACCGATGTGGATGAGTCGTCCCTCGCGACGCTCAGGGGTAATGTGCCGCGCTTGGCGCGCGCCGAGTACGACCAGGGCGAGGCCTCGCCCGCGACGCAGTTGACCCACATACGGCTGGTGCTCTCGCGCTCGGCCGAACAGCAGGCGGCGCTCGATGAGTACCTTGCCGAGCTGCAGGACAAGTCCTCGCCAAACTACCACAAGTGGCTCACTCCGGAGGAGTTCGGCCAACTCTACGGGCCGGCGGACTCCGACATCGCGGCTCTGGTGGCCTGGCTTCAGTCGCACGGGCTCGAAGTGGAAACGGTCGCGAAAGGGCGCACCAATATCGCCTTCAGCGGGACGGTGAGCCTGGTGGAGGAGGCCTTTCACACCTCGATTCACTCCTTCACGGCTAACGGGAAGCAATTTTATTCGAATACCACCGACCCACAGATTCCCTCGGCACTGGCCCCGGTGGTCATGGGCGTGGCGCACCTGAATACCATCCGGCCCAAGCCGTTGTCGGTGCATGGAAGCCCAGGGCATATCAACCCGGAGACCAGGCGGCTGGAGCCGCTGAGCGCCGTGCCGGCCAACGGGCCAAGAGCCGGCCTTACCGGCGGATCGGGGACAAAAAGCAATCCCTATACCCTCTATCTCGTCCCTGGGGATGCGGCGACCATCTATGACACGCCCAACGCCTACAACGCCGCCTTCAGCTCGGGGACAAGTTACACGGGCGCAGGTGTGAAGATCGGGGTTGGCGGCGATGCAACAATCAGCGCCAGCATCGTGCAGACCTACCGGAGCCTCTTCCTCGGCAATTCAACCGCCCCCACCATTAACTACTGCATCAGCACCAGCTCCAGCCCCGGATACTCATGCTCCAGCTCCAGCTCGGGCACCAAAATCGGCACGACCGACAGCGACGAAGCATATATCGACACCGAACTCTCCGGAGGCATCGCTCCAGGGGCGTCGATTTACTACTACGCCTCCGAGGATCTCAACACGGGCATTGAGGCGGCGATCGACACCAATGTGGTGGACATCTTCAGCCTGAGCTTCGGCGAGTGCGAGAGCCAGTTGGGCTCCAGCAACAACTCACTGATCAACGGCTGGTGGTCGCAGGCGGCGGGTCAGGGCATCGCGGTGACGGTTTCCACCGGCGACAGCGGCTCGGCGGGCTGCGACGACGACAACACCCAAGAGTCCGCTAAGGACGGGCTGGCGGTGAGCGGCTTTGCCTCGACGCCCTATAACATCGCGGTGGGCGGAACGGATTTCTATCCGCTGGTCAGTTCGTACTCGACCTACGCGAGCACCTCGCTGGGCACTGCCGGCGCTCCGACCTATTACCGGACAGCAAAGAGCTATATTCCGGAGTCGACTTGGAACGACTCGCCATACATCAACACCACAATCAGCGCCAATGAGCCGTGGAGCGCCAATGGTTACCCCACTAGCGACAACAACATTATCGCTGGCGGCGGCGGCGCGAGCGGCGTCTACAGCAAGCCCACCACATGGCAAGTCGCCACGGGTGTGCCGTCGGACGGGAAGCGCGATCTGCCCGATGTCTCGTTGATGGCGGGCAACGAATTCGACGACGCAATATGGGTGGTCTGCGACGACGAGACATATAATCTCGCCTTTTCGACTACCGAGAAGGGTGTACTGAATTGCTCGAATATATCGGGCGGGTATTTTGACGCCTATGGCGGCACCTCCACCTCGGCGCCGACCTTTGCTGGCATCCTGGCGCTGGTCGAGCAGAAGACCGGCGGCCGGCTGGGGCTGCCGGCCAATGAGCTCTACAGCCTTTACGGCACTGCCCCTTCGGCGTTCCACGATGTGATAGTGGGCAATAACTCCGTCTACTGCAAGAACCCCTCTGCGAATTGCGTCGAGGACTCGGCCGGGTACTACTTCGAGAGCGGCTACGACACGACCACCGGTTACGACCAGGCCACCGGCCTGGGCAGCGTGGACGCGACGAAACTGGTGAACGCCTGGAGTTCGACCACCGGCTCGGCGAAGGCGGCCGTGACCGTGGACGTGACCACAACGCCGCCGGTGACAATCGCCGATCCCGTTGATGTAACCGTTACGGTGGCCAGTTCACCCTCAGGCGGGACCACGCCGACCGGAACGGTGACACTGACCAGCGGCAGCTATAACTCCGGAGCGCAGACGCTGTCGAGCGGCAGCTATACCTTCACCGTTCCGGCGGGAGACCTGGCGATCGGCACCGATACGCTGACGGCAACCTATAGCGGCGACTCGACCTATGCCGCGGCGACCGGCTCGACAACGGTGACGGTGAACGGGCTGGCCGCGACCGTGACGGTCATTCCCCAGTACGCCAGCATCAGTTCGAACCAGACTCTGACCGTGACGGGCACGGTGGCCAGCTCCCCCTCGGGCGGGACCACGCCGACTGGAACGGTAACACTGACCAGCGGCAGCTATACTTCGGCGGCGACGGCGCTTACCGGCACCGGAAGCTACTCCATCACCATTCCAGCCAACTCCCTTGCCAGCGAACCTAGTCCCGGCGAGCTTGACAGGCTCACCGTGACCTACAGCGGCAACTCGATCTATGCCACCGCGACTAACTCGGCTACGGTGACGGTGACGTCGATGACGGTGCAGACGCCGACCGTGACGGTGACTCCAGCGTCGGGCAGTATAGATTCGAGCCAGAGCCTGAACGTAACAGTTTCGGTGGCCGGCGTCACGGGTTACCCCACGCCCACCGGAACGGTGACCCTGACCAGCGGCAGCTATAACTCCGGAGTGGTGACGCTTTCAAGCAGCGGCAGTTGCACAGCCGCCAGTTGCATCATCACCATTCCGGCCAACAGCCTGAATAGCATCCTGGGCGGCAGCATCGACACGCTCACCGCGACCTACAGCGGAGACGGGAACTACACCTCCGGCGTGGGAACGGCTTCCGTGACGGTGACAAAATCCATCTTTGCGCTCCAAGCGACGAATATAGCCAGTCTGGCCCCTGGAGCGACGACGGGGAACACTTCGACTGTTACCGTGAGTTCGGCCACTTTTTATACGGGAACCATTACGCTTAGCTGCGTGCTGACCTCTCCGACCAACCTGACCGATCCGCCCACCTGCTCCGGCGGCAGCTCGACGGTGACGCTGAACTTCGGCACGCCGACCCCGCCGGGGACGGCGACCGTCACGGTGAGCACAACGGCGGCTTCCAGCGAGCTGGTATGGCCGAAGCTGCCCGGCAAGGGCAGAGGGTTGTTCGGCGCGGGGGGCGGCGCGGTGCTGGCCTTCCTCGTCTTCCTGGGAATTCCGGCGCGGCGGCGCAGTTGGCGGTCGATGCTGGGCGTTCTGGTGGTGATGGCGGCGCTAGGCAGCCTGGCTGGCTGCGGCGGCTCGTCCCACTCGAGCACTCCGGGGACGACGGCCGGCACCTACACCTTCACGGTGACGGGGACCGGCAACGACCCGGCCAGCACGACAGAAACCACAACCTTCACGGTGAACGTGAATTAGTTCATTCAACAAGACCGGCGGCCTGGCCCTTCCCTTCGGGAGGGGCCAGGCTGTTTCTGGAGGAGGAAGATCGAGGTTTCGACAGAAATTAGCAGGTTTTTGCTCGTTTTGAAAGGGCGCGGCTTCTCAGCCGCGCCGTAGAACTAAGCGGGCTGGGTTTCGGTGCTGACCAGCTCCAACGCCGCCGTTCCCTTGCGAGGCGGAATAAAGCTCTCCGCGCGCCAGGCGATGGTCAGCTTTTCGCGGTCGAGTAGTTTGCGAATCTGCCTGCGGGCGTGTTCGGTCCAAGGGCCGTCCTTGTCCAGCCGCGTGTAAGCCTGCCAGTGCCGCAGCGCGGAGCGCAGTTCGCCCTTGCGTTCATGGGCCAGCGCCAAATTGTAGTGGGCGTCGGCGTAGCCGGGCGCCAGCTCCACCGCCCGCCGGTAAGAGGCAATCGATTCATCCGGCCGCTGCAGCTCGTCCAGCACGTTGCCCAGGTCAAAAAACGCCAGCACGTAGTCGGGATCGATCTCTGTGGCCCGGCGGTAAAGCTGCTCGGCCAAGTCAAATTCGCGCAGATGGAAGTGAATTGTGCCCAGGTTGATGCAGGCCGGCGCAAAGGCCGGGTCGCTCTCCATGATCTGCTGGTAAAGCTGAATGGCGCGAACCTTTTCGCCTGCTTCCTCGGCCTCGACCGCCTCCAGAAACAGCTCCTGCACGCCGCGCTGAGCGGCTACGCCCGGTCCGCGCAGCGGGCAGGGCTCGGAGATGGCCGACGGGCCGCCAATTCCCTGTTCCAGCCGCTCGAAGTCGAAGAGCAACTGGCGGCGAATGGGGTCTACCATCGCCCCGAGGTGGCGGAAGGCCAGCCGCGTCCCGGTGCGCACCAGACCCGCCTCGAGCAGCGGGTTCTTCATGCCCGCCACGGCCTTCATGGCCACAATCGAATGGCGGATCGAGGCCACGGGCACATCTTCCTCGCGCAGGACGCGCAAGACCCTCAACTGTCCGAGGTCCTGGAAGCTGTAGCTCTGCTGTTGGGAAACAAGCTCGGCGCGCTCCCAGCCTTGCAACTGGCGGGAGGTAATCTGCAGGATGCGTAGCACGTCCTGACGGCTATAGCTGCTCACTCTTCAGTGCTCCCGTGGGTGGTCCGGTAAAATTTCGGGACTCGAACTCAGGCGCTGGACCCGCATTCTCGACCCAGCCCTCCCTGGACGCGGCGCTTGGAACAGTTACTGAGGACCGCTCTTGCTTGCATTATGCCAAGAGTTTACGTGGATAAGGCGGCTGGAACCACCGTTGTAATAAAAAAATACGAGGAAAAGGAGTGCTTTATTTGGTGCGCCGCGGCTTGGGTGTGATCCCGTCCGGTCTGGCCTGTGGAAAACCGAGGAGAAATGCATCAATTCAGGTGAAACCCGAGCCAAACCCGCCAATTCGCGAAATAGACTTGGCCAGGCGAGCCGACTGCTGGCTTGCCCGGCGCTGGCTAGTTGGGCGCGCCGCTGGTCTTGGCGGTGGTGAAGGTGCACTCCTTGCACTGGCAGTGGCGGCGCAGATAATCCCAGGAGTAGATGCCGCCGGAGTGGCCGTCCTGCCAGTGGAAGCGGATGGCGTAGTTCCCAACCCGGTGGACGGTGACGGGAATGGGTGGCGGAGTGTACATGGGCAGCAGGTTGGCCGGCTGGGCCTTGGGCTGGCCGGGCTTGCGGCCCTCCTGGAGGCGCTCCTCGTGGCAGGTGACGCAGGGACAGGCCGCGCGCAGCCAGGCAAAGCCCCAGGCGCTTTTGTGCCCGTCTGCCCAATCGATCTCGATGCCCTTGCCCTCGGTGAGCAGGATGCGGACCTTCTTGGGAGTGACAGCGTTGCGGGGCAGCGGACGGAGTTCCTCTTCACCCTCGCTGGCCGCGGGGCCGGAAGGGGCGGTGTGAATCTCTTCGTGGCTCATGGGTACAGTTTACTCGGGAGTGGGGGCGGAGAGAAGCTTTTAGCCGCTAGCTTCTAGCTTTTAGCTCTTAGCTTCCATCTGCCAGCGCTCTGACCTCGTGATTTCGCAAAGATACTCAGATGTGTGCGGGCGAGGACTCCCGCACAACAGCCGGTCAGGAGACCGGCGCTACTTTCGGGCCGTTACAAAATCATGCGGACACGGCGCCAGCTTCAGGCCTTGTTGCTCGCCGGGCATTGATTCGGGCAGTGGAGACTGAACAGGGCGGGAAATCAGAGGTCAGCGGCTAAAAGCCAAGAGCTAAAAGCTGGCAGCTAAAAGCTAGCTCCTGGAAGCGTGCTTTCTGTCGTAATGGAGCTTAATGGCCAGAACGGAGAGGTCCACCATCAGGCTGACGCCGTTGGTGACAATGATGGGCACGGAGCCGATTCCCAGGCCATAGACGATCCACAGGGCAATCCCGAAGATCAGGACCAGGATCATGGTCAGCGAAACGTCGCGGGCGCTCTTGCGCCGCCAGATGCTGTGGAGCTGGGGCAGCATGGAGATGGTGGTGCAGAAACCGGCCACCGAGCCAACCGTATTGATCCAATCGAAAGCAGCCATGCTACGGATTTCTCCAGAAGAAGAATGCGGCCATCGAAAGGCCGATGAAGACCACCAGCCCGCGCAGCGCCGGTTGTGGAACACGGCGGGCCAGCCGCGCCGAGCTGTAGCCGCCGATGGCGCAGACCACCATGGCCAGCAGGCAGTAGGGCCAGACCACCTTGCCGCTGACCGAGAAGATGACCACGGCGATGCCGTTGGCCAGCGTGGTCGAGACCACTTTGAGGGCGTTGATCTCGTGCAGATCCTGAAAGCCGAAGAGCGAGAGCACGGTGATGATGAGAAAGCCCGCCCCGGCGCCGAAGTAGCCGATGTAAAAGCAGACCGCCGCCGTGGCGAAGAAGAGCGGCAACCGGCGCGGCGCGCGGGTTTGGCCTGCGGCGCGAGTCTTTCTACCCTCCAGCCAGCGGGAGACCGGCCCGCTCACCGCAAAAATCAAGGCGGAGCCCAGCAGCAGCCAGGGAACCATGTGAAGAAAGGTCAACTGCGGCGTGTTCAGCAGCACGATGGCCCCGACCGTGCCCCCCAGCAGCCCGGCCAGCGCCATGGGCAGCACCATTTGTGAATTCTTGCGGATGTCCTCGCGGTAAGCGGCGATCGAGGTGAGCTGGCCGGGCCAGAGCGCGACCGTGTTGGTGGCGTTGGCCTGAATGGGCGAGATGTTCATGCTCAGCATCGCCGGAAAAGACAGAAAAGAGCCCCCTCCGGCCACGGCGTTCAGCAAACCGGCCAGAAAGGCGGCTACCGTAAGCCAGAGCCAGCGCCAGTTCAAGAGCGGAAAAAGGCCGGAGAAGTGCATTGTTTTCATCCTAATTGTAGAGGGCGGCGGGAAGGCCTGACGTGAACCGAAACAGGGCAAGGGAGCCATGAAATTGGGACACCAGAGTCGATTCTCCTGTTGCTGGCCGACTTTGCTCAGGAGTGCGACTTTGAACAGACTCGCAGCATACCTCCGGCAGAAAATACTTGTAGAGGAATTGGAAAGGCCGGGGTAGACAAAATGACGAAGCTGACGCACGCCGAACGGGAAGACCTCCCGAAAGCCGATTTTGTATTTCCGAAAACCCGGCGGTATCCGATAGAAGATGCCGCTCACGCTCGCGATGCCTTGGCCCGCTCCAGCGGAAAACCGGAGCACGCCGCCGTCGTAGAAGCCGTCAAACGGAAGTTCCCGGAGATCGATGTCGAGAAGTAGTGGGAGGAGGGAGTAGAGGGAATATTCCCCCATTTATCTCGCAAATTATTGATATTCCGAAAGATATTATCGCGCCGTAGACATGAGCGCAATACGCGCACATTATTTGAACTGTTTGTGCTATAGTTCTACTAGATTTTGTGAGTTGCCGTGACTCACACTGTCGGCCTCACATTCCGAATCCATCAGGAGGTACACTCTCATGGCCATTACTCGTTGGGATCCATTCAGGGAAGCGGTTAGTTTGCAACATCGCCTCAACTCGATGTTCCACAATTTGAATGAAGGGGAGATGCCGCTGGCGGCTGCCAGCTTTGTGCCGGCGGTCGATATTTATGAGGACGCGGACAAGCTGGTCCTCAAGCTGGAGATTCCCGGCATCGATGAGAAGGATCTGGAGGTGCACGTCGAGGGCGACACGCTCACGGTGAAGGGTGAGCGCAAATTCGAGGCCGAGGAGAAGGAGAAGAACTTCCATCGCATCGAACGCAGCTACGGTAGCTTCTTCCGTGCCTTCTCGCTGCCGCCGACCGTGGACGCGGCAAATGTGGCGGCCAGCTATACTGCGGGCGTGCTGAAGCTGGAGCTGAAGAAGAAGCCCGAAGCCCAACCCAACAAGATCAAGATCAACGTCGAAAAGACGGCCTGAAAAGCAGTTGTCAGCCGCTAGCTTCTAGCCGCTAGCTTCGCATGGGGCCAGGCTGGCTGATGGAATGCTGGCTGGCCGCCGTAATCAGGATGCGCCGGGAGGATGGAAGTCTGTGCTCCCGGCATTGTTTATGCGGATAATCGAACGGGGATGGAAAAGAGCTTGTTCGTTTGGGGCTGAGGTTGGGAGGCGGAAGTGTTTGAGGCTCGAGCGTTTTCAGAGTTCTGTGAGGTTTGCTTCGTGCTGTTCCTCCTCTTCGGCTTCGCGCAAGGAAGGTTTACGACTGCACCGCGCTTTGCCAAAATGACAGCGAGAGCGGGCGCACGGATCGTGCGCTAGCTGTGAAATGCACTGGAATCTGCAATGGGCGGAAACAGGCTCGAAGCTAAGCTAAAAGCTAGAGGCTAGAGGCTAGGAGCTAAGAACAATGGCAATTCGCTGGGAAAAACTGACCGTCAAGTCGCAGCAGGCGATGGCCCAGGCGCAGGCGCGGGCCACCGAACTGGGGAATCCTGAAATTCAGCCGGTGCATCTGCTGCTGGCCCTGGTCGAAGACCGCGAGGGCGTGATTCCTTCCGTGCTCGACAAGATTGGCGTTCCCACCGAGCGGCTGGAGCTCGAGCTTCATCAGATGGAGGAAAAGCTGCCGCGCGTGGCCGGTTCGGCGCAGCAGCCTGCCCTGAGCCAGGCGCTGAACAAAATATTGGAGCAGGCCTTCCGCGAGGCAGCAAACTTCAAGGACGAGTACGTTTCGACCGAGCACCTGCTGCTGGGCGCGGCCCACTTGAAGGGTGACGCGGCGAACGGGGCGCTGACGGCCGCGGGCGCGACGCATGAGGCGATTTTGCAGGCACTGACCGCGGTGCGCGGCTCGCAGCGCGTGACGGACCAGAATCCCGAGGGCAAATTCCAGGCGCTGGAAAAGTACGCCAAAGACCTCACGGAACTTGCCCGGCGCGGCAAGCTAGACCCGGTCATCGGCCGCGACGAGGAGATTCGCCGCGTGATCCAGGTGCTGAGCCGCCGCACCAAAAACAACCCGGTGCTGATTGGCGAGCCGGGCGTGGGCAAGACGGCCATCGTCGAAGGCCTGGCGCGGCGCATTGTCTCGGGCGACGTGCCCGAGAGCCTGAAGGACAAGCGGGTGATCTCGCTCGATCTGGGCTCGATGCTGGCCGGGGCGAAGTTCCGCGGCGAGTTCGAGGACCGGCTCAAGGCAGTGCTGAAGGAAATCGAAGAATCGAATGGCCAGATTGTGCTCTTCATCGACGAGTTGCACACGATTGTCGGCGCGGGCGCGGCCGAGGGAGCCATCGACGCCAGCAATATGCTGAAGCCGGCCCTGGCGAGGGGCGAGCTGCGGGCCATCGGCGCGACCACGCTGAACGAATATCGCAAGTACATCGAGAAGGACGCGGCCCTGGAGCGGCGTTTTCAGATCGTCTACGTGGGCGAGCCCAACGTCGAGGACACCATCGCCATTCTGCGCGGCCTGAAGGACCGCTACGAGGCGCACCACAATGTGCGCATCAAGGACGCGGCGATTGTGGCTGCGGCGACGCTCTCGCACCGCTACATCAGCGACAGATTTTTGCCCGACAAGGCCATCGATTTAGTGGACGAGGCCGCGGCTTCCCTGGCAATTCAGATCGGCTCGGTGCCGACGGAGATTGACCAACTCGAGCGCGAGGCGACCTCGCTGGAAATTGAACGCGCCGCCTTGAAGCGCGAGACGGACACAAACAGCGTTGACCGGCGCAATGAGGTGGACCGCCAGGTGGGCGCGCTGAAGGAGAAGATTACCGCTCTCCGGGCGCGCTGGACCAGCGAGCGCGAGGCCATCAGCCGCGTCAGTGAGTTGAAGAAGAAGATCGAGGCGTTGCGCTTCGAGGCCGAGGAGCAGACGCGCAAGGGCCAGCTCGAACGCGCCGCGCAGATTCAGTACGGCGAGCTGCCCAAGCTGGAAGCCGAGCTGAAAAAGTTGAATGCCGCGCAGGATGGGGCGCAAAAGGACGGGGCCGTGGCGCGCCTCTTGAAGGAAGAGGTCGATGAGGAGGACATCGCCAGCATCGTGAGCAAGTGGACGGGGATTCCCGTCTCGCGGATGCTCGAGGGCGAAGTGAAAAAACTCGTCGAAATGGAGCAGCGGCTGCGCGAGCGGGTGATCGGGCAGGACGCGGCGTTGACGGTCGTGGCCAATGCGATTCGCCGTTCACGCGCCGGGCTGAGCGATCCGAAGCGGCCGATTGGCTCGTTTATCTTCCTCGGACCGACGGGCGTGGGCAAGACCGAAACCGCGCGGGCCCTGGCTGAGTTCTTGTTCGACGATGAACACTCCATGATCCGCATCGACATGAGCGAGTACATGGAAAAGCACTCGGTGGCCAGGCTGATCGGCGCGCCTCCGGGCTACATCGGCTACGACGAGGGCGGGCAACTGACGGAGGCGATCCGGCGCCGGCCTTATGCCGTGATCCTCTTCGATGAGATCGAGAAGGCTCATCCGGACGTCTTCAACATTCTGCTGCAGGTGATGGACGACGGCCGCCTGACCGACGCCAAGGGCCGTACGGTGGACTTCAAGAACACCGTGCTGATTATGACCTCGAACCTGGGCGCGGCGCTGTTGACCGGCGATGCGCTCAAGAGCGACCACAATTTCGACCAGGCGCGCGAGTCGGTGATGCGCGTGCTGCGCGAGCACTTCCGGCCGGAGTTTTTGAACCGCGTGGACGACATCGTGATCTTCCGTCCGCTGGGCGCGGCGCAGATGGCGAAGATTCTCGACCTCAGGCTGAATGAGGTCGGCAAACTGCTCGAAGAGCGGCAGATTTCGCTTGAGCTGACCGAGCCGGCGCGGCAGTTGATTCTGGCCGCCGGGTCTGACGCGGCCTACGGAGCGCGTCCGCTGAAGCGGGCCTTGCAGCGCATGGTGCAGGATCCGCTGGCCATCAAAATCCTCAACGGCGAGGTGCTGCACGGCGCGCATGTGCGCATCGGCGTGGATCGCGACTCGAACCAGTTGCACTTCGAGGCGATGAGCCGGGAGGCGATGGCGTGAGAATGGGCGGAATGACGCTGGCTCGCGCCTTGCAATCCGGCGTGAGAAGGTCAAAGGCGGGGGGCGTTTTGCAGAGAATCGCTTCCTCGCCTGTAAAATGGAAGAGATGAGAGATTTTTTCCATCAGTGAGGTGAAAAAAGTGCCTTTGTATGCATATAGATGCACCCGGTGCGACCACAGCTTTGAAAAGATCCAGAGCTTCAGCTCCGAGCCGGAGTTGGTCTGTCCCAAGTGCGGCGGCGAGCTCGAACGCCCGCTCACCGCGCCGGCCTTCAACTTCAAGGGCGGCGGCTGGTACGTGAACGACTACGCGAGCAAGAGCGGTGCGCCCGCGCCTGCCTCGGCGGGGTCCGCTTCAGCCGCCAAGGCGCCGCCTTGCGGCGGAGGCTGCGGAGCAACCTGTCCTGCCGTTGCTGCGGCCGCCTCCTCGGAAGCAAACCGATAGTCTTCCTGAAAATTGCAAAAAATGGAGGCGGTTTCCGGCGGGACCGCAATTTGTCCCGCTCGCCCCGCTCGGACTCGTCGGCAAGGTAGCGGCCGGTGCGCCCGCGCCGGATTTGCCCGCTGGGAAGGCAGTTCGAAGACCGTCGGCTGAAGTCCATCCATTCCCACTAAACTTGCCAATACGCCAGCCCCGTTTTCGCTAAGGCTGCTCCGCTGTCTTCGTTTCAAGCTCCGCCGCACTGGCAGCGTTAGCCGAAGCCAGGCCTTTTGGGCGCGGATTTCGCCTTTGATGCTCCTTAGAAGCCGGGCGAGTGCACTCCTCAAAACGAAGACTCCCAAACTCAACAAGAAAGACTCCCCCCGGCCCGCTAAGATAGTTTCAGCGCAGAAAACCTATGCCCCTGCTCGATCCCATTCCGTCGCCGGTCTTGGACGCCGACTTTGCCGCTCTCGAGTGGGAGCCGCTGCTGGCCCTGGTGGCCGGTTTCGCCGCTTCGCCGGTAGGCCGCAACGCAGTCCTCGCGCTCCGTCCCTCCACCGATGAGGAGTGGATCGCCAGCCAGCACCAGCTCACCGGCGAGCTGCGTTTGCTGCTTGCCGAGCAGACTTCCATCCCGGCTGGCGGCCTCTTCGACCCCACGCAACTGGCCGCCAAGGCGCAGATTCCCGGCGCGGCTCTCGAAGCCAACGAACTCCAGGCCATCGCCCGGCTGGCCAACGACGTGGGCTCCTGGCAGTCGCTCTTGCAATCGCCCCCGGCGCGGCTGGTGGGCAGAATGCCGGGGCTTTCGGAGCTTTCAAGTGCCCTGGCGGGAAGCAGCTTGCGTCCGCTGGCCGAGTCCATCGAGCGCACCATCCAGCCCGACGGGTCTCTCGCCGACAACGCCTCGCCCGAGCTGGGCCGTATCCGCCGCGACGAGGAGCGCCAGCAGCGGCTGATCGAAGAAAGCCTGCGCGCCGCGCTGCGCAAGCTCTCCTCCGACGGCGCCACCCAGGAAGACCTCATCACCATTCGCGGCGACCGCTTCGTGATCCCCGTCCGCAGCGAGCTGAAGCGGCGGGTGAGCGGCGTGGTCCACGGCGCCAGCTCCTCCGGGCAGACGGTTTACGTCGAGCCGCTGGAGACCATCGAGCAGAACAACGAACTGGTGCGGCTCATCGAGGAAGAGCAGGCCGAGATTCACCGCATCTTCATGGCCCTCACGCGCCAGGTGGGAGGTTATTCTCAAGCCCTGGTCGAGGGCGCGCGCGTGCTGGCCCTGGTCGATAGCATGCAAGCCCGCGCCCGCTTTGCCCGCGACTACGACTGCGTGGCCCCGGCCATCACGCCCGGCCGGCTGCATCTGGAGGCCGCCCGCCATCCGCTGCTGGAAAAGCGTTTGCGCGCGACCGGCGGTCAGATCGTCCCCCTCACCCTGGAACTCACGGCAGCCGAGAGGCAGCTCATCATCAGCGGCCCCAACACCGGCGGCAAAACCGTCACGCTGAAGACCACGGCTCTCTTGTCGATGATGGCCCAGGCCGGGCTGCCCATTCCGGCCACGGCGGCCAGCTTTCCGGTTTTCACGGCTTTTTTGGCCGACATCGGCGACGCGCAGTCGATCGAGGCCGCGCTCTCCACCTTTTCCGCGCACATCACCAACCTGGACCGCCTTTCGCGGCTGGCCGGCGAAAAATCCCTGGTCCTGCTCGACGAACTCGGCTCCTCGACCGATCCCGAGGAAGGCTCGGCGCTGGCCGTGGCCATCGCCAGCTACTTTTTGACCGTCGGGGCCTGGTCGCTGATTTCCACGCACCACACCTCGCTGAAGGTCTACGCCGCCAACACGGAGGGCGTGCTCAATGCGTCGGCTGGCGTGGACGAGGTGACGCTCGCGCCCAACTACCAGCTCCGCCTGGGCGTTCCCGGCGCGTCGGCTGGCATTCAGACCGCCGAGCGGCTGGGCCTGAACGCGGCCATCATCGCCGCCGCCCGCCTGCGTCTCGGTTCGCAGCAGGTGGACATTGCCCGCTTCCTCGACCGCCTGCACAATGAACTGACCCAGCTCGAAGAGGACCGCAAGGCCACTCGCACCGAGCAGTACGCGCTCAATCAGGAGCGGGCCCGGCTCGCCCGTGAGGGCGACGTCGAGCTGCGCAACCGCACCAGGGAACTGGAAACCAAGCTGGCCTCGCTGCTCAAGGACTTTGAATTCCAGATGCGCGAGACGGTGAGGACCATCGAGGACCGCGCCGCGCAGCAAAAGCTCTCCAAGGAGGCCGAACGCCGCATCCAGCGCCTGCGCCGCGAGTTCGAGGAGAGCTTCAACCAGACCGTCGTCGCGCACCGCAGCGGCGCCGATCAGGGCGACGTGAACGCCCAGCCGCACCTTCTCCGGCACATCGCCGCCGGCGACCAGGTCCGCCTCAAATCGATGAATAAAGTGGTCACGGTATTGCGCGAGATCGAAAAAGACCTCTTCGAAGTCGCCCTCGGCCCCATCAAAATGCGCGTCAAGCGCGACGACTGCTCCGCAGTTTCGCGTTCAGAGGCCACCTCGGCTGGGGAAAGGGCCGACCCACTGGCCGCCGCCCGCCGGCAGAAGAACGTGCACGTTACCGTCACCAGCGCGAACACCGACGAGATGCGCATGGAGATCAACCTCATCGGCCGCACCGTGGATGAGGCCACCGAGGAATTGGAACGGTATCTTGACCGCGCCTTCCTGGCTGGCCTCGAGCGCGTCCGCGTCATCCACGGCCACGGCGCGGGCATTCTCCGCCGCGGCGTCCGCGAATTCCTGAAAGGCCACCCCCACGTGGCCACCTTCGCCGAAGCCCCGCAGAACGAGGGCGGCCAGGGTGCGACGCTGGTCGAGCTGCGCCAGTAGTTCGACCAGAGCATTCTCTCAGGGGTGCAATTTTATGGGTGCCCCACCCTCGCCGCGCCTTTGTTTTTGCGGCTAGGGTGGGATTGCACGACGCTGGCCTTGCAGAAACTGTGAAAATGCCGCAAAAGATCCCGTCCTACGCCGACTCGACCTCGATCTTCTTGGCGTCTGCATCCAGTTTGACGATTTTGAAGGTGCGAATCTGGTCCGGGCTCAGGGCTTCGGGCTTCGCCGAGGCCGCGGGGCTGTTGCCCTTCCAGCGGTCCTTGAGCTGCGACGAGAGGCTCGACAGGTCGAGTTTGCCGCCGGGTTTGCTCTCGGTTGCGGCTGGCGCGACGGCTTGTGCCGCAGGCGCGGCTGCCGCCCGGCAGACAGCCCGAATGCCATCGCCCAATTCGACCTGAATGAAGTCCGGCGAGGCCTCGACCACGCGGCCGGAGACCTGGTCGCCAACCTTGTGTTCGGCGATGTACTCGTCAATGCCGGTGGGAATGAGCTGCTTCATGCTGAGCTTGATCTGACGCTTTTCCGGGTCGATGGCCAGCACTTGCGCCTTGACGACCTGGCCGGTGCGCAGCTCCTCCGAGGGGTGGTTGAGGCGCTTTTCCGCGGTGATCTCGCTGATGTGGACCAGCCCTTCAATGCCGTCGGCCAACTCGACGAAGGCTCCGAAGTTCATCAGCTTGGTGACCGGTCCCTCGATCTGGGAGCCCACCGGGAAGTTGCGCTGGACCTCGGTCCAGGGGTCGGCCAAGGTCTGCTTGAGGCCGAGCGAGATCCGGCGCTCCTCGGGCTTGATGCCGAGGATGACGGCATCGACGCAGTCGCCTAGCTTCAAAATGTCGCTGGGGTGGCGCACCTTTTTGTCCCAGGCCATCTCGGAAATATGAATCAGGCCTTCGACGCCGGGTTCAATTTCGACAAAAGCGCCGAAGTCGGCCAGCCGCGTGACCGTGCCGGTGATGCGCTGGCCGGCGGCGAGGCGTTCGGGAACGGTTTCCCAGGGCGCGGCCTGAAGCTGCTTGAGGCCGAGGGAGATTTTCTTGCTTTCCGGGTCGATTTTGAGGATTTTTACCTGAAGTTCCTGGCCAACGGCGAGCACGTCATCGGGCTTGGCGATGCGGCTGTGGGCAATGTCGGAGATGTGCAGCAGGCCGTCAACGCCGCCCAGGTCGATGAATGCGCCGTAGGGCATAAGGCTGCGGACCGTGCCCGAGACCGTGTCGCCCTCCTTCAAGGCCTCGCGGCGGGCCTCGAGGAGTCCGCGCGCCTGCTCTTCGAGGACCACGCGGCGATCGACGACCACGTCTTCATCGGTGACGTCGAGTTTGGTGATGCGGCAGGTGATCTCGGTTCCGACCAGCTTTTCCAGCTCCGCCGCGTCGCGCGTACCGCTGCGGCTGGCGGGCATGAAGGCCCGGACGCCCACATCCACGCGGAGGCCTCCCTTGATGACCTCGGTGACCGTGCCGACGACGGCGGTTTTGTCGGCGAAGGCGGCTTCCAGGGCCGACCAGTCGCGGGGCTGGGCCACCTTGAAGCGCGAAAGCTCGTAGTAGTGCTCGGTGTTGCGGCCGGTGACCGAGACCGGGAAGCTGTCGCCGGGCTGGACGCCCTCGGCGTTGTTCTCGAAGGCCGAACAGGGCAGAACGCCCTCGGTTTTGTAGCCGATGTCGAGAAAAACCTGCTCGGCGGAGAGCGAGACGACGGTGCCCTGCAGCTGCTTTGCGCCCGGTTCGGCCTTGTGCGAGTGGCTGCGCTCGAACTCAATGAGCAGGTCGGCAAAGGACTCCTCAGGCTCTTCGCTGGGGGGCTCTGCAACGGCCTCGGCAGGCTGCGTGACGGCTTCGGTGACGGGCTCGGGGGAAGCGGCAACTGGCTCGGCGGCGGCTTCGGAGACGGGCTCCGGGGCGGCGAGAGCTTCCGGGGCGGCGATGGCCTCAGGGGCTGGCTCGGATGTACCTTCCAAAGCCGATTCAAGGGCTGGCGCGGGAGCCGGCTCGGGGGTGGGCAGGGATTCTTCGGGGTTGTCGTTTGTCATAACGGTTTACCCTTCATTCTCCCATATGATTTCGCGGAGTGCGCACCCACCCCGTCGCCAATTACACTGATAAAGCCATGAAATTCCGCTCTGGGAACGAAATCCGCGAAGATTTTCTGCGCTATTTTGAGTCGAAGGGGCACCGCCGCGTGCATTCTTCCTCGCTGGTGCCTGCCAACGACCCGACGCTACTGTTCACCAACGCCGGGATGAACCAGTTCAAGGATTTGTTCCTGGGGGCCGAACGCAGGGAGTATTCGCGCGCGACGACTTCCCAAAAGTGCGTCCGCGCCGGGGGCAAGCACAACGACCTGGAAAACGTGGGCTTTACGCGCCGCCACCACACCTTCTTCGAAATGCTCGGGAACTTCAGCTTCGGCGACTACTTCAAGCGCGAGGCCATCCAGTTCGCCTGGGAGCTGATCACCAGCGAGGAGTGGTTCGGCATTCCCCAGGACAAACTCTACGTCACCATCTTCGAAGGCGCCGACGGCGTTCCCCGCGACGACGAGGCCGAGGGCTGCTGGATCGAGGCGGGCGTTCCCAAGGAGCGGATCAGGGAGTACGGCCTCAAGGACAACTTCTGGCAGATGGGCGAAACCGGCCCCTGCGGCCCCTGCTCGGAGATTTTCTACGACATGGGCCTGGAGGCGGCTTCGACGCCAGGGGTCGATAAGCCCTTCGGCGAGGACGACGCTCGCTACGTGGAGATCTGGAATCTGGTCTTCATGCAGTTCGACCGCTCGGCGGTGGTGCACCCGGCCACCAAAACCACAAGCTATACGCTCACCCCGCTGCCCAAGCCCTCCATCGACACCGGCATGGGCCTGGAGCGGCTGGCCGCCGTGCTGCAAGGCAAAATCTCCAACTTCGAGACGGATCTGTTTGTGCCGCTGATTGAGAAGGCAGCGGAACTGACCGGCTTGGCAAAGCCAGCGCAGCCATCAGCTAGCGGCGCTGTGTCAGGGCACGACCTCAGTCGTGCCGAAGGGGCTCCCAAAAAAGACGGGGCTTTAGCCCCTGCGGAAATCGATGCCCTGGTGGGCAATGCCAGCCTCCGCATCATCGCCGACCACGCCCGCGCGGCCACCTTCCTCATCAACGACGGCGTCTTGCCCGCCAACGAGGGCCGGGGCTACGTGCTGCGCAAGATTTTGCGGCGCGGAATCCGTCACGGCCGTTTGCTCGGCCAGGAGCAGCCGTTCCTTTATCAAATGGTCTACGCCGTCCGCGATCTGATGCAGGGCGCGTACCCGGAACTGATCGACTCGGCCGACCGCGTCGCCAAGGTTGTTGAAGCTGAAGAGAAGCAGTTTGACCGCGTGCTGAAGATTGGCCTGACCCGGCTGAACGAAGAGCTGCAAGGCAGCTTCACCGGCGAAAAGGCCTTCCACCTCTACGAGACCTTCGGCCTGCCGCTGGACTTCATGGTCGATGCTGCCCGCGACGCTGGCGTAGCCTTCGACGAGGCCGGTTTTGAGGTTGCCCGCGCCGAGGAGCAGGCCCGCGCCCGCGCCAGTTGGAAGGGCGGCAGCCAGAAATCCGCCAGCCCCGCCTATCGCGATCTGCCCAAGACCGATTTTCTGGGCTACAAGTCGCTCTTCGCTTCTGGCGCCGAGGTTCTGGCCATTGTGAAGGACGGCGCGAGCGTTCCCGCCGCCAATGCGAGGGATTTGGTCGAGGTTGTGCTGGCTCAGACCAGCTTTTATGGCGATTCCGGCGGACAGGCGGGCGATACGGGCTGGTTTACCTCGGCGGATGGGAATACCACCGTCGCCGAGATTCAGGGCTGCGTGCTGCCGGTGCAGGGTGTGCGCGCCCACAAGGCCCTGCTCAAGGAGAATCTGGCCGTCGGCGACCGCGTTCGCACCGTCGTCGACGCCGAGCGGCGCGATGCGATCCGCCGCAACCACACCGCGACTCACCTGCTCCACGCGGCCTTGCGGCAGGTTCTGGGCACGCACGTGAAGCAGGCTGGCTCGCTGGTCGATCCCACGCGGCTGCGCTTCGATTTCTCTCACTTTGCCCAGGTGGCCGATGAGGAACTCGCCGAGATCGAGTCCATCGTGAACCGCCAGGTGCTGGCCAACACGCGCGTCGAGTCGATGGAAGACGTGCCCATCGACATGGCCGTCAGCGAGTACCACGCGATGGCGCTGTTCGGCGAAAAGTACGGCGATAAGGTCAGGGTCATCAAGGTCGGCGAGTTTTCCACCGAGCTCTGCGGCGGCACGCACACCCGCTCCACCGGCGAAATCGGCCTGGTGAAGATCGTCAGCGAGGGGTCCGTCTCGTCGGGCGTGCGCCGCCTGGAGGCCATCACCGGCCTGGGCGCGCTGGAGGAGTTCCGCCAGGACCACGCTGTTTCCCAAATCGTGGCGCAAATTGCCCCGCCCGCCGCGGGCGCCAGCCTTTCCGATTCCTTCCGCGCCAAGCTGGCCGCCCAGGAAGACGAGCTGAAGCGGCTGCGGCGGGAGCTGGAAGAGATGCGGATGAAGTCGGCCGCCGGAGCCCTGGACGAGGCGGTCAGCCGGGCCGTCGAGGTCAAGGGCGTGCGCATCGCGACCCTGCGCGCCGACTCGCTGGAGCGCGGCCAGCTTCGCACACTGGTGGACAATCTGAAGCAGAAACTGGGCGAGGGAGTGGTGGTGCTAGCCTCAGCGCAACCCGAGGGCAGGATCGCCTTGATCGCCGGAGTGACACCGGGGCTGGTCAAGCGCATTCAGGCCGGCAAGCTGGTGGGCGCGGTGGCCAAGCTGGTGGGCGGATCGGGCGGCGGCAAGCCCGAGATCGCCGAGGCCGGCGGCAAGGACCAGGCCCAGATCGACGCGGCGCTTCAGGCCGCGCCGGGGATTGCGGGGGAGTTGCTGGGGTAAGACGGTCGATTGAGGTTCGTGGTCTCCCACCCTTGCGGCAACGACAAAGACCGCAAGGATGGGGCACCCGGCTCTCAGAGCAGCGAGAAGTGTCAGGGCACGACTTTAGTCGTGCCGAATACGGACGAGACAGAAATTCGGCTTTAGCCGCTGAGGAAATGCATCTCATCGAAAATGCACTTCTTCAGGGGCTAAAGCCCTTCCTGTTTTGCAACTCATGCGGCACGACTGAAGTCGTGCCCTGACACTAGCTGGGCTTGTTCCGCAGTTTCCCAGAGCGTCTTTCCTGACCCCTGATCCCTGATCCCTGTTCCCTATTCCCTGTTCCCTGATCCCTTATTTGTTCTCGTTGCCGATGAGGCGGAAGGTGATGGTGCCCCAGAAGAGCCGGGCGCGCATCTGCACCGGCAGGTGGCGCTCGTCGTCGGTGTACCAGATCCAGATGTTGCCGCGATTTTTCACCACGCCAGCGGCGGCGGTGGGCTCGACGCGCAGGGTTTTGAAGGTTCCCAGCGGTGTTTTGACCTCTTCGCGGCCTTCCACCTTCATGGTCACGGGCACAACATTCATGGCGTCCACCACCGGCATTACGAAGCTGTGGCCCAATTCGATGGGCTGCGACGAGGCGTAGAAGACGCCGGTCAGCAGGTCGGTGAGGCAGCCGGAGACGGGCGATTCCACGCGCTTTGCCTGCCCGGTGACCAGGTTCTTTTCATTCAGAATGGAGCGGTTCTGGCTGTAGTCCAGATGGAGCGTCGAGCTGACCTGGCGGCGGCCCTCGATGGTCTGCTTGTTGAAGTCGTCGGTGCAGCCCCTGGTCCGGTCGAAGCTGGACTGGAAGCGGTCGCTGACGTGGAAGAGCAGGTTGATGGCGCCGCTGGTGTCCGCGTTGGCGTTGATGCGCTCGCGGTCGCCGACGGCCTCAAAGTGCAGCACGGCCGTTCCGGCGGGAAAAACCCGCCAATCGACCGCGTAGGTGAGGGTCTGCTTCTGCGGAAAGCTGAAGCCAGGGCGTGGCGGCGTGAGCAAAGGCTTCTGCTGGCCGTGAGCCACCACGGAGAGCAGAGCGAGGGCGCTAAAAAGGGCGATTGCGGCTATGCGCGTCTTCACCGGGGGGGCTCCTTTGAATGGGCTACTGAATAGGCTACTAAATAGACTGCTGGAACCGCCGGAACCGCTCATCGCGGCAGGTTCACGAATGCGGCGAGCACTGGCCGCAGAAGCAACAAGCTGAGGTAAAGCAGCGCGGCCCCTATCCCTGCATTGTACTCGCGGTGCTGGAGGTAGAGCGAAAAGGAAAAGGCGCCGGAGGTCTGCGCCAGCGGCACAGACCCGCCGCCGGAGCCCCCGGCTGTGCCTTCACTCTCTGGATTCCGCGCCGGCCTCAGCCGGGGAATCAGCCGTGGCACCCGTTGGCAATAATCGCCGAAGGCGGGAAAGGTGGAGCGCAAAAAACGCTCCTCGGAGGCGATCACGGGCACATAAATCACCGTGAACCCCAGAGCGAGCGCCAACCCCACCGGCCAACTGAGCAGCGCCACGGCAAAACCGGCGGCGATCAGCATCGAGCCCAGGTAGAGCGGGTTGCGGGTGTGCGCGTAGGGGCCGGTCACCGTCAGTTCGCGGTTCTTTTTCACGTAACCGGAGGCGTAGGCGCGCAGCCACAGACCGGGCACGACCAGCGCCAGGCTCCAGGCCACGGCAGCCGGCTGAGGCGCACGGCGGACAAGCTCGAAGAGGTAAAGCGCCGCCGTCAAAAAGCCCAGCGGCACGCGAATACGCCGGGCCACCCGCTGCCAGCGGGTGATCCAGTCGAGTTGCAGCGGGCCTGGCTGCGCGGGGGCAGGCGGCAGAGCGGCGGATGGAGGCGAATTGGCGGGTTTGGTCATCAGGCGGTCTCGGAGGCGGTCCCAGGTTCTGTTTCAGCGGTAATTTTGGCGGTGGTTTCAGGGTAAAGCAATCGATCGGCGGCGCGCAGCACCTCCTCCGGCTGGATGGTCAGCAGGCCCGCCTCCGGCGCTTTGTGGCGGGAGTGGTCGCGGCGGCTCCGGGGGCTGCGCAGCACCTCGAAGCGCGTTCCGAAGGGGCCGTTGCGGCTGGGGTCAGTGGGCCCGTAGACGCCGACCACCGGACGGCCGAGAGCGCAGGCTAGGTGCAGCGGGCCGGTGTCGCCAGCCACAGCCAGCGCAACGCGGCGGGTAAGAGCGATGAGTTGGGCCAGCGTGCAGGACAGCGGAGTAACCGCGCAGCCGGTTCCGTGGACGATGATCTCCGCCAACGGCTCATCGCCCGGTCCGGCATTGACCAGCACGCGGCAGCCCCGCTCGACGAGCCCCTGGGCCACAGCGGCGTAGCGCTCGGCGGGCCAGCGCTTGGCTCCCCAGCCCGCGCCGGGGTTGATGAGCACGGCGGGCGGGCTCATCGCGGGAGGCAGAATCGTGTCCGCCCAGGCCTCGGCAGCCGGGTCCACGGGCAGCCAGGGCGCGACCGGGGCGAGTCGATCGCCAGCGATAGCCGAGGCCAGCTCCACGTCCTGCTCGATGACGTGTGCGCCGCGCGTGGCCACGCGCTCGGAAAACAGCCAGCGCGCTGCCCGCTCCCGCGGCTCCGCTTCGCCGATCAGCCGCTGGCAACCGGCCAGCCGCGCCACCACCGCCGACCGGATGGCCCCTTGCAGGTCAACCACGGCGTCGTACTCCCGGGCCCGGAGCGCCGCGCGCAAGGCCTTGATTTCATAGAGAGTCTGGCGGCTGAATGGGGCTTTGCGCCACTCCTTGGTGGGGGCAAAATGCAGATGGTCGATCAAGGGCTGAGCGGGGCTCCGGCTCTCCACCCCTGCGGCCAAGACCTGTTGCTGGGGGCCCCGGTTTTCCAGTTTTTCCGCAGTTTGTTCCGCCGTCAGCAGAGCTTGCCAGCGCGGTTCGACCACCCAGTCGATCACCCACTCGGGGTGGGCCTGCCGCAGCGCCGTCACCGCTGGTAGCGCGTGCAGAATGTCGCCCATGGCGCCCAGACGGACCACCAGCAAGCGAAGATTGGACGGGGTGCGCAAGTCCTGATTCTCTCATGGAGCAGGGTCGCGCCCAAGGAACCGGAACCCCGGCAATCTGGCGGGTTCGCGAAGAATTGACCGGTTTTCATCGGCGTTCAGTGAAATTCCAGCCGAAATTCTGACGGATCTGACTAAAATAGTGGAAGAAAGTCTTAAAAAGGGGGATGCGAAGGTTCTATGACGAGCAACTGGATGAAGCGCCGGTGGGTTCTGGGTCTGGCAATCTTCGCCGTAACCGCGGCCAGCTACGCGCAATGGTCGAATCCGGCCGACGATGTTCCCGCCTACCACCCCTCCGCTCCGCTCAAGGTGAGCGCCCTGCCGCCGATTCTGGCTGGCGGCAAGCTGACCGGCGAACACTTCCGCTACCCCTGGCAGGTGCACGTCTACCAGCAGGTGGCCAGGATCGGCAACGTGCTCTACCAGCTCCCCTGCAACTGCCGTTGCGACCGCTCGCTGGGCCACACCAGCCTGCGCAGTTGCTTTGAGACCGCGCACGGCACCGAGTGCGACACCTGCGCCAAGGAAGGCTTTCTCGCCTACCGTATGACCAGGGCGGGCAAGACGCCGGCCGAGATTCGCGCCGCCATCGCCCGCCACGAGTACGAGAGCATCGACCTGGAAAAGCAGTAGAGCCGGTTTGGAGAAGCCGTAGAGCCTGGAATCGCCGGGTGCCCCGTCCTCGCCGCTGTCATTCTGAGCGAAGTCGAAGAACCTGCGTTTTGACACTTTTGCGGCTAGGGTGGGATGCAAGACCCCCTCTATAGCAAGTGGGGAACCGCTCTACCGGCTCAGCCCAATCCGGTGCTCAAAAATCTCCGCCCCGATTTCCTGTAGCATTTCGGTCGCCTTCGGGCCAGGATCGCCATAAACCTCAAATCTGCCGATGCTCGAATACTGTTGAATCTTCGGCACCCACTCCTGGACCACCGGGCCCGACAGGTGCGCCAGCACGGCATTGGCGTCCACGTAGCTTTCCAGCAGCCGGCACTGTTTGCGATCTTTGCTGAAGCACCATTCGTAGCCAATCGTGCCGTGTTCCTTCTGGCTGCCCACGGTCATCGCCCGCGCCGTGCTCTCGAACTCGGCTAATTTCCCCTCGTTGACCGCGAAATCCACGGTGAAGTGCACCACCTGCTTGCTCATGCCCGTCTCCTCTTCCGTTGTGCGTTTATTCTGATTCTGTTGGGCGTTTATCCGCAACCCGGCCAGAATAACACCATCGCTCTGGGGTACACATCTTTTTTGGCTCCAGCTTATTGCAAACAGGCCCGTTTGGCCTCGCCCGGCGTGGTCACTCAGATTGCCTTTTCACTCCGCTGCCCGGTTCAAATCCCCCAAGGTCCAAATCCCTGAAAACCGGAATGGGCGTAGAATGGAAAGAGCAGCACGAGCCAGTTGGTCCGGCTTGCACCCAACCGGGATCCCGGCGACAGGTCTTCGTTGCTGGGGTGGTAAGACCGGGTTCGTGGCGAAGATTTTGCTTCGTCAGGGATTAAGACCAATGGGGGCGTCACGGTTTCGACGGGATCGATTGCGGCTTAGGAGTCATGTCGGGGTGTGGGCACCCGTAATCGCCTGCAAAACCAAAGTTGCCAACGATAATCTGGCACTTGCAGCTTAATTAAATAAGCTGCCGTCTTCCACGGCTTTGCCTATGGGCTGTGAGCGGACGTCATACAATGGGCTGGCGTGAGCGGCTCGGTCCGTGTTGCTTGCGCGAGATTATCGGACTAGTCATCGGCGCATCTTGTCCGTTCTGAGTGCCGGGGGCGAAACCAAAAGGAACCGGGCAAAGCATGAACACTCCTGGCTGACAGCGATTTCGGACGCGGGTTCGACTCCCGCCGCCTCCACCAATGATAAATGGTTTATTTTTCAATCAGATAGAATATAGGTTCTTCGGCTGCGCCAGAAGCCAAGCGATCCCTTCCTGACTGCGCGGGAGGCCTTCCTGCGCCCGGTTTTATTGCGCAAGTCTGGCAACCATCCCCGGTTCTTCCTGAACTCTCTGGAGCTTTGCGTAAGTAGTTGATTCTAGAGTGGTGGCCAGGGACAGGATTGAACCGCCGACGCCGGCATTTTCAGAGCGTCAATAGCCATTATTTCCAACTACTTACACGGTTTCTGGAAGATTCATTTCGTGTCGATCTGCCGTTTGCAGGTTAATACAGGATTCTCAGGGGTTTTAAGATGGGCTTGTGCATAGTTCAGGTAGCATGGAAACAGCAGGTATAGTTTTCAAGCGACGCCGCGCGCAGCCAAAAGCCAATCCTCCAGAAACCCCTTCAACTCCACCGGAGGCCGCAGCCAAACATCCGCCTCGGTCTCGCGCCACTGGCCGCGCACCAGCCCGCTCAGGCCGTGCGGGCCAACACTGTTCACGGCGCGAAACGCCTCCTCGTCAGTCAAATCGTCGCCCAGATATGCCACCGGCGCGCCTGGATCGGCCTCGCGCAAGATCGCCTCAACAGCACCGCCCTTGCCGCTACCCGCGCGCAGTTCCACCCCAGCCTCAAACTCCAGCAGGGCCAGCCCATCGGTCCCCGCCAGTGGCTCGAAGAGCGCCCTCGTCCTCTGCTCGATGAGTCTTGCCTTGCGCGCAGAAACGCCCCGCCAGTGCATCACCGCGCCGTTGGCCTTGTCTTCGAAGAGTCCGCCCAGGCTATCGCGTTTGAGCAGCGCGCGCAGCTTGTCCAGCTTCTCGCGGGCCGCGAGCGGCGCCTGCTCCAGCTCCCGCCGTCCATCGGGGAACAGGTGCTCGGCTCCGTGCAGGCCCCAAACCTCGAGTGGCGGGTCCATGCCGAGCAGCGGCGCAATCTCATGCGCGGAACGGCCGGTGATCACGGCCATGCGCGTCCGCCCCTGCCGCTCGATGCGGAGCAGAAGCTCCCGCACGCCAGGCCAGGGCCGCGCCTGAAAGCGGTCCACGTGAAACGGCGCCAGCGTGCCGTCGTAATCCAGCAGCAGAAACGGATTTGCCCCGCCCGCAAAGGCGCCAAAAAACTCTTTCAGCTTTTTTTCCGTCTCGGCCGTCACCGGATGCCCGCTTTCTGCGCCAGTTTACGATGCACGATTTCAGATGGCGAAACAGAGGCCGGCAGGGCGCGGCCTGGATCGGCCGGCTCCGGGGTCTCCATGCGCAAATCGCGCAGGTCGCCCAGTATGCTGGCCGCCCAGCGATAAATGTTGTGATCCATGACATGCTGGCGCATCCGCTGCATCCTCATGCGCCGCTCGTCGCGATCCATTTCCAGGCCCCGATGGATGGCCTCGGCCACGCCTTCAGCGTCATAGGGATTTATGATCAGCGCATCCAGCAGCTCAGTGGCCGCGCCCGCGAACTTGCTCAGCACCAGCACGCCGTCCTCATCGTCGCGCGCGGCCACATACTCCTTGGCCACCAGATTCATCCCATCATGGAGCGAGGTCACCAGGCACAGAGCCGCCGCGCGGTACCAGAGATCCACCTCCGCATGGCTGCACTGCCGCTCGATCAGCAGGATGGGTTTCCAGGAGGCCGTCTGGTAGCGCTGGTTGATGCGCTCCACGATCTCTTCCACCTGGCGGCGCAGATTCACATAGCTGGGAATCCGCGAGCGGCTTGGCGCGGCAATTTGCACCATGGTCAGCCGCTCCAGGTAAAAGGGATGCTCCTCGATAAGTTTCTCGACCGCCATCAGCCGCTCCACGATTCCCTTGGTGTAGTCCATGCGGTCCACGCCCACAATCAAGGTTTCGCAGCGCAGGCCGAACTCCTTCAGCAGTTCCTCGCGCGAAGGTTCCGGCGTCTTCCGCTCTGGCTTGCTGCCCTCCAGGGCCACGCTCACCGGATAGGGGCGCACAGCGCTGGTGTGCCTGCCCCGGCGAGCGGTCATGTGTTCGCGGTCGGTGCGAGACTCCAGCACGCGGTCCACGGTGGAAAGAAAGTTATTGCAAAACAGCGGGATGTGGAACCCGATCAGGTCCGCGCCCAGCAACCCGTCCAGAAGCTCCGCCTGCCACGGGCAGATGCCGAATGCCTCTGGATTGGGCCAGGGAATGTGCCAGAAGATGGCCACACGCGCGTCCGGGCGCGCCGCCTTGATGAGCCGCGGCGCCAGCGCGAAGTGGTAATCCTGCACAAAGACAATGGGATTGGCGCTGCCCTCCATCTCCTCAAGAAGCGCGGCGGCAAACTTCTCATTGACACGCTGGTAGTACTCCCAGTCGGAAGCGCGAAAGATGGGCCGGGTGTGCGCAATATGACATAGCGGCCACAGCCCCTCGTTGGCAAAGCCGTCGTAGTAGCCCGCCTCCTCCTCGCTCGATAGCCACACCCGGCGCAGGGTGTAGCGGGGATCGTCGGGCGGCACGCGCAGCCGGTCGAACTCATCAACATTCAGCGCATCCTCGCTGCCGCTGCCGTGCGCCACCCACACGCCGTCACAGGCTCGCAGCACCGGCTCGATCGCCGTCACCAGCCCGCTGGGAGGAACCATGCACACCGTCTCCCGCCCCTGGAGCACGTGCATGTATGGCTCGCGGTTCGACAGCACAAAGATGCGGCTGGAGCCAAAGCGCTCCCGAATATGCACGGCCAGCCGCTCGGCGGTCCACTGGTGCTCGCCGGCGTCGCGCAGCCGGGCCTCGGTTTCAGCGGCGGCGCGTGCCCCCATCAGGCTCTCGGCCATCAACTCAACCTCGTGGACCAGCGGTGTAAAGAGACTCAGCTCCGCTAAATTCTCGTCCGCATCATCGGCGGATTGCCCCATGCGCAACCGCTTGAGCCGATCCGTCACCACCATCATGGGCCGCATCAAAAACCAGCGGACCATCAGCAGCGTCACGCAGACAATCAGCAGAACAAAGGCGGCAATCCGCCAGAAGCTCTGCCGCCACACCAGTACGCCCTCCGCGTGAATGAAGCGGGCATCCTCCAGAATCACCAGCGCTCCGGCCATGCGCCCGTCGACATACAGCGGAATCGCCTCCTCCAGCCACTGCTGATTGCCCAGGTGGCCAAAGGCGGACGAGTCGATACCCTGCTTGATGGCCTTGTCCAACGGGCCGCGCGGCAGTGCTCCGAAGACCCCGGCAGGCCCCGCTTCGGTCACCAACCCTTCCTGCATGTCATAGACAGCCAGGCCCAACGCCTCATTTTGCGAGCGCCGCAACGCCGCCTCGGCGGCAATCCCCGCGCTCTGGCCTCCGGCCACCGCCTTCTCCATCTCCAATTGCAGGCTCTTGCCCTGCCATGCGGTCCGGCGCACCAGTTCCTGCCGCAGAACGTGCTTGTGGGCCAACACCTCAAAGTAGGTCGAGGCAACCGAAATCAGTGTGATTCCCATCACCAGCGCAAGAATCAACCGCATGCGAAAGAATTTCATGTCGCCTCCCTCTATACACTTCTATACAAACTTCTCCTTTTTTCCAGTGCAATTTGAAACAGTCCCGGCGTTCTCCGTGCAGCGCCCAATGCCCATGCCACTCCGGCTGACAATCACCGCTGTGTCCGGCGGAAGCATCACGGCTCCATCCGTCACCATTACGGCTCCCCGTGAACCGAGAACCACCCGGCTGCCCACCGCCACCGGGAATCGCCGGCCGGTTTCACCCAGGTTGCAGATCATTGTTACATCGCCACGCTCCATGCAGAGCCACCTCTCCTGCTGGTCATAGGAAACGCGCGTCTGCCCTGGTTCGCCATTGTTCAAAGATGGCGCAGCCCGCCGCAATCGGATCAATTGGCGATACCATGCTAGCATCTCCGCATGTTCTCCGGCGCTCACTTCATCCCACTTCAGCTTCGACCGCTCAAACGTCTCCCGCTTCTCCGGGTCGGGTATCGACTCCGGATTCCACCCGAAGGCCGTAAACTCCTTCTTTCGTCCCTCTGAAACCAGCCGGGCCATCTCCGGATCATGGTCGGCAAAGTACTGAAACGGCGACGAAGCCGCCCACTCCTCGCCCTGAAACAGCAACGGAATAAAGGGACTCATCAACACGACCGCGGCCGCAATCTTCGCGCGATCGAAGCTGGCAATCTCCCGCAGCCTGTCTCCCACTGCCCGATTTCCCACCTGATCGTGAGTCTGGATGTAGCCCAGGAACCTGTGTTGCGACAGATTCCCCGCCGGCCGCCCATGAACGCGGTTGCGAAAATTCGAATAGATCCCGTCATAGACAAAGTTTCGCTCCAGGGCCTTGGCCAACTGGCTCAACTCGCCAAAGTCCGCATAGTAACCTTCCGCCGGTCCGGGATTTAACACCGCGAACAGCGCATGATGAAAGTCATCGCTCCATTGGGCATCCATGCCAAGCCCGCCAGCCTCGCGCGGAGTCACGACCCGCGGATCATTCAGATCACTCTCCGCGATCAGCACCAGGTGACGCGCCAGCGTTGTTTTCAGTGCCTCCACCTCGGCCGAGAGCTGCTCCAGAAAATGAATCGCCGACTGGTCGACGTACGCATGCACGGCATCCAGCCGCAGCCCGTCGATATGAAAGTCGCGCATCCACATCAGCGCGTTATCGCAGAAGAACCGCCGGACCTGATGCGCCCCGGCGTCTTCAAAATTCACGGCCCCGCCCCATGGAGTTCGATGCGCGTCCGTCAGATAAGGCCCAAACTTCCCCGTGTAATTTCCCACCGGGCCAAAGTGGTTGTACACCACGTCGAGCAGCACGGAGAGACCCTTGTCATGCGCCGCATTCACAAATCGCTTCAGCGCATCGGGGCCGCCATATGGTTGATGCACCGCAAAAAGCGCCACACCGTCATAGCCCCAGCCGTGATGGCCGGCGAACGACGCCACCGGCATCAGCTCTACATGGGTTACGCCAAGCTCCGCCAGATGCTCCAGCCTGGCAATCGCCGCATCCAGGGTCCCTTCTGGCGTGAATGTTCCAATGTGCAACTCGTAGATCACCCCACTCGCGAGCGGCGACGATTGAAACCCGGCGTCGCCCCAGGCAAACGAATTCTGGTCATACAGGCGCGACAGTCCATGCACGCCATCCGGCTGCCACTCTGATCGCGGGTCCGGATAAAGCCTCTCATCATCGTCGATCAAATAGCCGTAATCCGTCCCCGTCCCGGCCTTGTCCACCTCCAGCCGCCACCAGCCCTGCTCATCCGGTCCCTGCATCGGCCGCAAGGCGCCATTCACACTCACTGCAACCTTCTTCGGCAGAGGCGCCCAAACTTCAAAGCGATGCATGGTTACTCCGCTTCCCGCACCAGCAGCGCAACAGGGAAGCGCCGAAATAACGTCTGCACACGCAGACGCTCCCCCGTCACGGCATCGCGTGTGAGTACGTTCTTCCATCGGCCTGGCGGCAGTTCCACGGTCGTCTTGGCCCAGTTGCCGCCCAGTTTCAGCGGCCAGCGCGGCACCAACACGGCCACGGAATCACCCCGCAAAAATCCCACGAGATGGTCGCTCTTCGAGCCTTCGGCAAGAATCGGCTGATACTCCGCCTCCGCGCCGAACCACTCCGGATGGTCGCGCCGCAGGCACAGCGCGCTGTGTATTACCCACAGCTTCGGAAGCCCGCTGTCCATCCTCCGCACAATTTCTTTCACGTCCAAGCCGCCCTCGAGCTCGCTCAGCATCTGCCGCCGCAGGTCATAGTCCACCGGCCTGCGATTGTCCGGGTCCACCAGGCTCAGATCCCACAGCTCGCTGCCCTGATAGGTGTCTGGCACGCCCGGCGCAGTGCACTTCACCAGCGTCTGCGCCAGACTGTTGATTCGCCCCGCCTCCAGTACAGTCCCGACAAAGCTCTTCAGTTCCGAGATAAACCCCTGCGACTCCAGGATCCGCCCGATAAAATTTCGCTGCTCCTCTTCAAATATTTTGTTCGGTTGCGTCCAATTGGTCTGCTGCTTCGCCTCGCGGGTCGCCTTCTCCATGTAGGCAAGCAGCCGGTCCTTGCTGATGGGCCAGGCGCCAATCAGGGTCTGGTAGAGGAAGTACTCCGTGTTGCGGTCAGGATAGGCGCCGGTCCGGAAGGCCGCATTCATGCGCGACCACCGGTTCAGCGCGGTCTTCCATCGCCCCGGAACTTCGGTAATCACGGCCAGCCGCGCCCGCACATCGTCGGCACGTTTTGCGTCATGCGTTGCAAGCGTTGTCATGGTCAGCGGGTGGGTCGCTTGCATCTTAGCGCAATACTCGTGGAACTCGGCCACCGTCAGGCCATTGCGGCCCGGCGCGCCACCCACTTCGTTCAAGCCGATCATCCGGTTGAAGCAGTAAAACGCCGTATCTTCCACGCCCTTGGCCATCACCGGCGAAGTCATCTGCTGGAAGCGCAGCAGAAACTCTCTCTCCATCCCCCCGCGCTCGCGCAGCGTCAGCACATCGGCAATAAAATCCAGCAGGCTTGCATCCAGATCCTGTCTCCGCTCTTTGGCTTGCGCCACCGCACTGTCGATCTGGGCGCGGTCCTCATCCAGAATCTGATCGCGCTCCGGAACCACGTAAGTCCGGTAAACTGCGAAGTAAGAGGCCAGTTCGCGCAGCGCCCGCCTGATCTCGGCCCGGATATAGTCGCGGCGGTTGCGGTTGCTTTCGCATATCTCTACAAACAGGCTCGTCAGCCGATTGATGTCGCTGCCCAGCGCTTCCTGTTGCACGTTCAGCTTCTTGTCGTGCGCCACCGCATCGAAATCCACCGGCTCACCCGTGAAGCCGCTGTAAATCGCCGTCAGTTCCTTCAAGCCATCGCCGCGCACAATCAAGCTATTGCACACGTTCATGAAGTCGTAACCGGTGGTGCCCTCGATCGGCCAGTTGGCGCGCAGAAACTCTCCCGATTGCAGAACCTTTTCGCCGATAATCCAGGCATCCGGCGCCCGGGCCCGCAGCCGTTCGAAGTATTGCTGGGGATCGCGCAAGCCATCGGGATAATCCACGCGCACGCCATCCAGCACGCCATTCTCCAGCCATTCCAGAATCCTGCGATGCGTCGCCTCGAAGACGTGCTCGCGCTCCATTCGCAGACCGAAGAGGGTGTTCACATCGAAGAACCGCCGATAGCCAAGTTCCTGATCGGCCGTGCGCCAGTAAGCCAGCCGATATTGCTGGTGGTTCAGCAACTCATCCAGGAGATCCTTGTCGCCGTTCAACTCGTCCACGGCACGGGTCGTCGCCGCGTCTACTTCCGGATACTCTTCACACAGTTGTTTCAACAGCCCATAGATTACGGTTTTGTCACGGTGCCGCGTCATGACAGCTTCATGCTCGGCTGACTCCGGCGATGGCAGCCGCAGGAAGCTGTCGGAAATAAAGCCCAGCGTGTCATTGTGCGCATACCGCGCTGCTCTGGACAGCAGAATCGACAATGAGCGCGGAGCCACCGGGAGCAGGTTGTCCAGGTAGCGCACGCGGAAGAATTCGCCCTCGTGTTCTACCTTGATCTGGCCGGCGCTCAAGATGCGCCCATACTGGTCTCCCAGCACCGGGATCAGCACTTTATTTTGCAGCTTCACCTCGGCAGAGTGCCAATCGATATCAAACCAGGTAGCATACTGGCTCGATGTTCCATTCTCAAGCACGTCCCACCAGTATGGGTTCTGCGGCCCGAGCGCCATGTGGTTGGGCACAATATCCAGCACCTGTCCGAGTCCCAGTTCTTTCAGCCGCTGGCAGAATCCTCGATGCCCATCCTCGCCACCCAGTTCCTCGTTCAGCCTCTGGTAGTCGACGACATCGTAGCCATGCGTGCTGCCCGGAGCCGCCTGAAGATACGGCGAACTATATACATGCGAGATGCCCAGCGCTTGCAGATAATCGGCCGCCCTGGCCGCATCCTCAAACGTGAAACCTGCATGCAGTTGCAGCCGGTATGTTGATGAAGGAATCCGTCGCATAAGGCGTTCACTCAAGATCGGCAAGATCGGCTACTATTGTACGCGCTTACGCTTAAGCGCCGGCTATAGTATTTTTGGAATTGGCTTAGACCGAAAGCACGCACTCAAGTGGCTTTTTTCTTTCCGGGGTTCCCGGCGACAGGTCTTCGTCCGTGGGGGCGGAAGTAGTAGCCGCCCTTCACAGATCTCAAAGAGTCTGCAGGTATGCCGAAAATGCTCTAAGAATCAAAAAATCTGTCCGAACAACCGGAACCCCCGCGGTGTCCTTGCATCTCAGTCTCTATGGCGCCAGTCAATTCATTCGCCAGCTTCAGTCGCGCCATGCCGCCGTCCAGCGTCTCCACCACAGCCAAGTTCTCCACCGCGAGATTCGCAGTCGAGGGATGATCATGAAGCCTGCTTACGTCCGCAACCGCGTCGTCATCGAAGACGTCTCTCCCCAGATCGACGCCGGCCGCCATCCCGCCTGCCGCATCATCGGCGACGAAGTAGCCGTCACCGCGGCCATCTTTGCCGACGGCCGCGACCATCTGGCTGCGCGCCTGCTCTATCGCCACGACTCCGAGCAGCGCTGGCGTTTTACGCCGATGATCGCCGCCGGCAACGATCTCTGGACCGGCTCCTTCACGGTCGATAAGCCAGGTTCCTGGAGCTTCACCATCATGGGTTGGATCGACCACTTCGAGACCTGGACAAGCGACCTGAGGGAGTGGCTTGCCGCCCAGCCCGACCCACACCGGCTCCAACCGGACCGGCCCCAACCGAATCAGCCGCAACCGGATCAGCCCGGCGCGGAGGTTGTGCCGCAGGATATTTCGCTTGCCCTTCGCTCCGGCGCGATCCTGGTCCAGGAGGTTGCCGAAAGGGCCAGCGGCGCCGACGCCGAGCGCCTGCTCGAAGCCGCCCGGTCGCTCAACCGCCTGGCCGGTCAGGACGCCGCTTTCTACGAGTACCCACTCACCGCGGAGATCCATGCCCTTGTGGCCCGTTACCCCGACCTCAGCAGCGCCACCCGCTTCGAACCCGAGCTGCCCCTCCGGGTCGATCGCGAGCGCGCCCGCTTCTCGTCCTGGTACGAACTCTTTCCCCGCTCCACGTCACCTGTTCCCGGCCAGCACGGAACATTTGGCGACGTGGAACGGCAACTCCCTGAGATTGCCGCCATGGGCTTCGACATTCTCTACCTGCCGCCCATCCATCCCATCGGCCACGCCTTCCGCAAGGGACCGAATAACTCCACTACTGCCGGACCGGATGCCTCCGGCAGCCCATGGGCTATTGGCGACAGGTCCCCCGGCGCCTCGAAGAACAAGGCGGATGACGGCGGCTACAAGTCGATCCACCCTCAGCTCGGTACTTTCGCTGACTTCGACCGGCTGGTCGCCTCGACCCGAGCGCACGGTCTGGAAATTGCGTTGGACATTGCCTTCCAGTGCTCGCCCGACCACCCCTGGGTCACCGAGCACCCCAACTGGTTCATCGCCCGCCCCGACGGAAGCATTCAGTTCGCCGAAAATCCACCCAAGAAATATCAGGACATCTACCCGCTGAACTTCGAGTCGCCCGACTGGCGGGGACTCTGGGATGAGCTCTACTCCATCTTCGAGTTCTGGATCAAGCGCGGTGTCCACGTCTTCCGCGTCGACAATCCCCACACCAAGCCGCTGCCCTTCTGGGAGTGGTGCCTGGGCAAACTGCGCGACAACTACCCCGACACCATACTTCTCTCCGAGGCCTTCACCCGGCCGCGCGTCATGTACTCGCTCTCCAAGGCCGGTTTCACGCAGTCCTACACCTATTTCACCTGGCGCACCACCAAGTCCGAGCTCCAGACCTACCTTGAAGAGATCACCCGGCCTCCCATCAGCGAATTCTTCCAGCCAAACTTCTGGCCGAACACGCCCGACATCCTGCACAAGCTGCTCCAGGAGGGTGGCCGTCCAGCCTTCATGCAGCGCGTCATCCTGGCCGCGACCCTCACCGCCAACTACGGCATCTATGGTCCCGCCTACGAGCTGTGCGAGAATGCTCCCGCCAAGCCATTACCCGGCAAGACCGACTCCGAAGAATATCTCAACAGCGAAAAGTATGAAATTCGCCAGCGCGATCGCAACTCTCCCGGTTCTCTTGTCCCGCTTATCACTTTGCTCAATCAGATTCGCCGCGCCAACCCGGCTCTGCAGACGAATCGGTCACTGCACTTCCACCCTGTCGATAACCCGAATCTGCTCTGCTACTCGAAGTCCACCCCTGGCTTCGAGAATACGATTCTTCTCGCCGTCAACCTCGACCCGTTCAACGAACAGGCCGGCTGGACTAACCTTGATTTAGACCGGCTCGGCATTCCCTCCGATCAAGACTTCATTGTCGAAGACCTTTTGACGGGGACGCGGTACACATGGCACGATCACAGAAACTTCGTGGCGCTGCGACCCCAGGTTCAGCCGGCGCACCTCTTCCGCGTTATCCGCCAGCCTTGAGGCCGAGCCTCCCGGCGGCGCGGTTGGTTGCACGATAAAGCCCGGAGGCTGAGCAACTTGACTGCGCCAGAACAGACCGCGCCAGAACAGATCACATGAAAACGCGCATCCAACTAAACCGGAGAACCAAAGAGTGAAGAAGCTAGCCAGCGCAATCGATCCCCTCTGGTACAAAGACGCTATCATCTACGAGCTCCACGTCCGCGCCTTCGCCGACTCGAACGGCGACGGCATCGGCGACTTTCCCGGACTGCTCTCGCGGCTCGACTACCTCCAGAACCTCGGCGTCACCTGCATCTGGCTCCTGCCCTTTTTCCCCTCGCCCTTGCGCGACGACGGCTATGACATCGCCAACTACGTCGACGTCAACCCGTCCTACGGAACACTGAACGATTTCAAGCTGTTTCTCGACGCCGCTCACCAGCGCAACATGCAGGTTATGATCGAACTGGTCATCAATCACACCAGCGATCAACACCCCTGGTTCAAGGCCGCCCGGCAGGCCTCGCCCGGATCGCCGGCGCGCCAGATGTACGTCTGGTCCTCGACCGACCAGCGCTACAAGGACGCCCGCATCATCTTCACCGACACGGAAAAGTCCAACTGGACCTGGGACGATACGGCCAAGGCCTACTACTGGCACCGCTTCTTTGCGCACCAGCCCGACCTCAACTTCGACAACCCCGCCGTCATCGAAGAGGTTCTCAAGGCCATGCGCTTCTGGCTCGACATGGGCGTCGACGCACTGCGCATGGACGCCATCCCGTACCTCGTCGAGCGTGACGGCACCTCCTGCGAAAACCTGCCTGAGAGCCACAGCATCATCAAGACCATCCGCGCCGCCATCGACGCCGAGTACGCCAACCGTCTCCTGCTGGCCGAAGCCAACCAGTGGCCCGCCGACGTTCGTCCCTACTTCGGCGATGGCGACGAGTGCCACATGGCCTTCCACTTCCCGCTGATGCCGCGCATCTATATGGCCCTTCGCCAGGAAGATCGCCTGCCGATTACCGACATCATGGCCCAGACGCCGGCCATCCCCGGCAACTGCCAGTGGGGCCTCTTCCTCCGCAATCACGATGAACTCACGCTGGAGATGGTCACCGACGACGAGCGCGACTATATGTATTTCGCTTACTCGGTCAACCCCCGCATGCGAATCAACATGGGTATCCGCCGCCGGCTGGCGCCATTGGTCGACAACAACCGCGGCCGCATCGAGCTGTTGAACTCGCTGCTGCTCAGCTTTCCTGGCACACCCATCCTGTACTACGGCGACGAAATTGGCATGGGCGACAACATCTATCTCGGCGACCGCAACGGTGTCCGCACCCCCATGCAGTGGAACTCCGACCGCAACGCCGGTTTCTCAAGGTGCGACCCTGCCAGGCTTTATCTTCCCGTGATCATGGACCCCATCTACGGCTACCAGGCCGTCAACGTGGAAGCACAGCTCAGCGACCATTCCAGCCTCCTGCATTGGACCCGCAACATGATTGCCCTGCGCAAACTCTTCCGGGTCTTCGGCCGCGGAACATTCAGCTTTTTGCACCCGGCGAACCGGAAGATTCTCGCCTATCTCCGCGACCTGGATCGCGGTGACGGCTCCCACGAGACCATTCTCTGCGTGGCCAACCTCAGCCGTTTCGCCCAGCCTGTTTTGCTCGACCTCTCCGCTTACGCAGGCCACGAGCCGGTCGAAATGCTCGGCTACGTTCCTTTCCCCACCATCGACAAAACCCCTTACGCCCTCACCCTGGCTCCGTACTCCTTCCTTTGGCTCGAACTCCAGCCCGCCAGCGTGAAGCCGGAACCGCTCTCCGGGTCGCAAGTGGCCGCGGCGGGAGAAACCAGCGACAACGAGGGCGTTGAGTTGGATCTCCTCACCAAGGGCTGGTCCGGTTTGCTCGCCGACCACGGCCTGGCTTTTCTCGAATCCGCGCTGCCTGCCTGGCTGCCGCGCCAACGCTGGTTTGGAGCCAAGGCGCACAAGATCCGATCCACGCGCGTACTCGGCTGGGCAGAACTTCCAACCGCTGCCGCTGCCGGCAACTCGACCTCCGCTGCCGTCGGCCTTCCCGCCGCCAGCACCATCCCTCCGGCTCTTTTCTTCCTTGAGATCACCTACGCCGACGGCCCCCGCGACAGCTACCAGCTGCCGCTCGCCTTCAGCGCCGGCGCCGACGCGGAGGATCTCATTTTCAACCACCCGCAGAGCATCCTCGCCACCCTCAGATCTCCCATTGATCCCGCCGTCCTGCACGACGCCACCGTCCGCGAAGACTTCCGCCAGGGTCTGCTCACGCTCATTGAACAGAATGCGTCTCTCGCGCTGTCAACCACTGACGCCGCCGCTCTCGAAATCGCCGTCGCCCCCACGCAAGACGTCTTCAGTGCGCCATCCCCTCAGACCGCCACCGGTCTTCCCGTCGCGCCCGCCCCCCTCAGCGACCAACCTGGCGAGGCGGTTACGCCGCCGCTCTCCAACGACGCCACCGCCCTTTCCGCAGGCACGCAGCAGTTGCAGCCGCGCGAGTCTCCCTCCGCCGGTGCCCCCGCTCCCCGCGGAGGCCAGCTTGACGCCCGCGCCTCCATTGCGTTCGCCGACGCACACGTCCCCCAGCGTCTGTCCTCGAGCGTCGGCTCAGCGGAGCAATCCAACACCTCGATCCTTTATGGCAAATATTTAATTCTGAAGCTCTTCAGACGCCTGCAGCCGGGCGAGAATCCCGACGTCGAAATCGGCCGTTTCCTCACCGAAGTCGCCCACTTCCCGCGCATTCCACCCTTCCTGGGGGAGATCACCATCACTCCGGCCAACGGGGAGAAAACTACCATCGCCATGCTCCAGGCTCTGGTGGCGAACCAGGGCGACGGCTGGCAGTGGTTTCGTGAGCAACTGGCCGGCTTCTTCACGTCCGTAGCCACTCTTCCTGCCCCGTCCGAGTCCCACGCACCCAGCTTCCTCAGCCAACAGGGACCCCTCCGCGAGGCTGTTGAATATGCCGGTCCGTCGCTGGAAGCCGCCGCACTCCTTGGCCGCCGCACCGCCGAGCTGCACCTCGCTCTCGCCACCCCCACCCACGACCCGGCTTTTGCCGCCGAGCCCTTCACCCCCGCGGACCTCGCCCGCGATGCACGTCGCATCGAAGCTCAGATCACCGCCACCTTGGAGGCCCTCAAAGTAAAGTTCTCCACCCTCAAGGGCCTCATCGCAGACCAGGCCGGCTTGCTCCTTTCGCGCCGCCTGGACCTCTTTGCCCGCGCCCATGCCATCACCGCCTCAACGCCCGCCGGCCAGCGCATTCGCATTCACGGCGACTACCACCTGGGGCAGACCCTCCGCACGGGCAGCCCATCGACAGAACCGGGGGCAGAGCCGGGCGACTTCGTCCTGCTCGATTTCGAGGGCGAACCCGCCCGTCCCCTCTCCGAGCGATGCCAGAAGCAGTCGCCCCTGAAGGATGTAGCCGGCATGATCCGCTCGCTCTCCTACGCCGCCCACGCCGGTCTCGATCAATACCTCACCGCCAACCCCGAGTTCGCGCGCGATTCCGGGTACGATCGCCTCGCCGCCTGGGCTATTCTCTGGCAGAACTCCGCCTCTGCCGAGTTCCTTCGCGCCTACCGCGAAACCATCGCCGCCAACCCCGCCCTCCTGCCTTCGCCACAGGGATCGCAAACATTGCTCGGCGCCTACCTGCTCGAAAAGGCGCTTTATGAGCTGCTCTACGAGCTCAACAATCGCCCCGCATGGCTCCGCATCCCACTTGCCGGTATCTTAACCTTATAGAAGCGCATGATAGAAGTGTCTGGCCTTGTAGAAGCCAGTTGGCGATTGCCGAAAGCCCCATCGCTTGAGCATCAACTTCTCGAGTAAGGTTAAGGTAACGATGGCGACAGTAAATCCGATCTCCGACATCACCCCCGCTTCCGCGCCTCCCGGCGCCGGTCTCCTCGTCCTGCTCGCCGCCATGCCGCCGGAGCAACTCGAAAGTGTCCTCGCTCACCTGGTCGCTTCCTTCCCGGAGGAAGACCTGCTCGTCGCCACCCCGGACGAAAACGCGGCAGACTCCTATCCGGATCTCCGGATCGTCCCCGCTCCCGCCACCAAGTCCTCCTGGGAACTCACTGCCGCCGACTTCGTCAACGCGTACCATCTCGCCGGCAAGAACGAGGCGCGCGCCATCCTCATGCTCGGCCCTGAGTCCAGCTCGCTCGGTTCACCCGCCCTCCGCGATCTGGCCAATGCCGTTATCACCAGCTCCACCGACCTCGCGATCCCTTGCTACGATCTGCCGCCGCACGCCGCTCTGGTCAACTCCGCCATCCTCTACCCGCTTAGCCGCGCGCTGTTCGCCTCCCGCGCGCGCTTTCCCATGGCCATCGATCTCGGCCTCTCGCTGCGCATGGCCGAACGTCTCGCCAGCGCCGCCCAGCGCTTCACCCCGCCCAGCCAGGGCGAAGTCTTCCTTTGGCCGATCAACGAGGCCGCGGTAGCCGGATACGCCATCGACGAATTCGACGTGGGCCCGCGCGTCCTGCCCCAACCCGAAGACCCCAACCTCAACACGATCTTTCCCATGGTTACTGGTTCCCTATTCGCCGACATCGACGCCAAGGCAGCCTTCTGGCAGCGTCCCCGCCTGTTGCCGCCCGCGCGTTACTCCACGCCGCCAGCGCCCTCGACCGAGGCGGCTCGGGATATAGCCCCCATGATCGAGGCCTTTCGGCTGGCGTACGACAACCTCCAGGAGATCTGGCGGCTTGTGCTGCCGCCGAAATCGCTGCTCGGACTCAAGCGGCTCTCCCTCGCCAATGCCGCGGCATTCCACATGCCCGAGAGCCTCTGGGCCCGCATTGTCTTCGACTTTCTCCTCGCCTACCGGCTGCGCACCATCAACCGCGGGCATCTGCTCGGCGCGCTCATCCCGCTTTACCTCGCATGGGTCGCCAGCCACATCAACATCACTGCCTCCGGCACCAGCCCCGCGCGCCATATCGAAGCGGTCGCCGCCGCCTTCGAGGCCGACAAGCCCTACCTGGTCTCGCGCTGGCGCTGGCCAGACAGGTTCAACCCATGACGGACGGCATCAACCCGCGGCAGCGTTTAAAGTGGTTTTCCAGTTGCTATAGAGGGAAACCACCGCGGCTGAGTGACTTTTTCCTTCCGGGGGCCCGGCGACAGGTCTTCGTCGCTGGGGTGGAAGTAAAAGCCACCTTGCACGATTCTCGAAGCTCCACATTAACTGGAGAACCGCTCTAAATCCAGCCGGAGCCGTTTCCGGTATGCAGCGAACGCATCGAATCAAGGAGTGAGTCCTATGCAAACCGTCCTTGCCATCATGCTCCAGCAGACTCAGCCGCAGCCCTTGCAGCCTTTCTACGCCAACAACGCCACCATCTGGGGTCACATGTCCGAGGCGCTCCATCAGTCGCTCTACCGCGTCCTCTCGCTGCTCATCGCCATCCTGCCCGGCATACTGGCCTTCTTTACTGCCGTGGCTGTATGTACCCTGATCGGGCTGGCTCTCTCCGTGCTGCTGCGGCGTGGACTGACCGCAGCCAAGTTTGATGAACACCTCGCCCACGGGCGCGGCAATGTCGACTGGGCGCCTTCGGCCTCTCCGACTGTTCTCATCGCCCGGACCTGCTTCTGGGCCTGCGTGCTGCTCGGACTCATCATCGGCGCCTCGGCCTTCGACGCCGCCTACGCAACGGCCACAACGCTGCCGAACTCGCTTCTGCCCTACCTTGCCCGCGTCGTGGGCGCCGTCTTGCTGCTCATCGCCGGCACGCTCATCGCGCGTTTTCTGGCGCGTTCGATCCTCATCGGAGCCGTCAATATGCAGCTGCAATACGCGCGGTTCCTCTCGCTCGGCGTCAAGTGGCTGGTGCTCGTTCTCACCGCCGCCATGGTCCTCGACCACCTCCAGATCGGCGGCGACGTCGTGGTGTTGGCCTTTGGCATCCTCTTCGGCGGCATCGTGCTCACGCTCGCTCTCGCCGTGGGCCTTGGCTCCCGCGACCTCGTCAGCCGGTCGCTGGAAAGCCACGGCGAGCGCTCCACCGAGCGCAGCGCCGCACCCCCCAACGCCCCAACCACCGGCGCAGACGATTCCATCCGCCACTTCTGAGAAAACATCGCGCAGGCCAGGGCGCCTCTGTTTGAGAATCGCTGTCTGCTATCTGTGAAGTTTCAGTTGATCACTTGCCCGGTCACAAGTGTCTGGAACCGATCTCAAAACATTTTTGAGCCTGATTTCTGCGAAACTGGAAGTGCTCAAGGCGTCTCTGCGGATTGCGATGGCAGGCCGTTGAGAACTGATAGATGAACAGTGGGAGTTGGTGGAAGCGATCCTGCGCCCGGCGCGGCGGGAGGGATGTCCTATGCTGGCAAGCTCTTTTTGAGGAGCGGTGCAAATCCGTGTCCGCGGAGGAGAGCGAATGGAGGCGCAGATCGGCGTACGAAGCCCGGTATTGGCAGGGGGAAACACCGCAGCCTGAAAACGAAACGGCGGGGTTCTGAAGCCGCCGGGAAAATGATCACGGGTGAACAACGGGTGAGTGCTTTTTATCTATTTACCGCTAAGTGCTTTAGAATGTGGTGGCCAGAGACGGGATTGAACCGCCGACGCCGGCCTTTTCAGGGCGTTAATAACTAGTATTTGCAATAACTTACAGGTCTTCGTGGGATGCCTAAATACGCCAAAATACGTGTAAAACGGGCCAATCACGGGTGAGCGAAAACGGGTGAAGGTTTTCTACGCTGCGCTACGGATTTTGGCGCCGAAGATGAAAATCGAACCCGCTGCGTGACAGCAATAATTAATGGGATGGTCCGCCGCACGCCCCCGCGGCTCTCCAGGCTGACCAGCGTGCCGGTCTGTTCGATGATGCCGGTAAACATGGCTCTAGTGTACGGGATGCGGGGGCGGCAGAGCGAAAACGCAGAGCATACGAGAGGCGGAGAGGCGGCTGAAGCAGGCCGACGGGCATTTGCGCCGGGCCATGGAAGAAGCGGCGAGTTAGCTGTTCTCTGCGGCGCTCTGAAGTCGCCGCTTGCAACTTCATGCGCATGGATTACAATTCATGCGCATGACTCCCAAACCGGCCAAAACCGCCGCCCCTCCTCCCGCCTCGCGCGACGCGATACACCCCAACGGCCCCGTCACGCTGTCGATCGATATTGGCGGCTCGGGGCTGAAGGCGATGCTGCTGGACGCGGCCGGCAAGCCGCTGTGCGAGCGGCAGCGCATTCCAACCCCCACCGACCCCGCACCGGAGGCGGTGCTGAAGGCGCTCGACGAGCTGCGCCGGCGCTTTCCGGAGTTCGATCGCGTCTCGGTCGGCTTTCCCGGCATCGTCAAGCACAGCTCCACTTATGGCGCCGTCAACCTGCATCCTGAATGGGCGGGCGGTTACCCGCTGCAAGCGGAGATGGAGAAGCGCTGGAAGAAGCCGGTGCGGGTGGGCAACGACGCCGACGT